>Ga0316205_10003478_pt1 | contig 14847 bp, 14 predicted proteins | sample 3monthpyrite_MG_FD_204941 | JGI IMG/M metagenome (GOLD analysis project Ga0316205, IMG submission 204941) | Microbial mat bacterial communities from mineral coupon in-situ incubated in ocean water Damariscotta River, Maine, United States -... | ecosystem: Environmental > Aquatic > Marine >... | reverse complement strand
GACCTAGAATGAACTGAGACGGCTTTTTTATAATAAGTTTGAGAATAAAATTTAACCTTTGAGCTGCTTTTCGCGAATCTCGTCCAGGCTCTTACAATCAATGCACTGAGTAGCGGTAGGGCGAGCTTCCAGTCGGCGAATACCAATTTCTACACCACAGGTCTCACAATAGCCATAATCACCATTGTTGATGCCTTCCAGTGTTTTATCGATCTTCTTGATCAGTTTTCTTTCGCGGTCCCTGGTTCTTAACTCAAGGCTAAACTCTTCTTCCTGTGATGCGCGGTCAGCAGGGTCAGGGAAATTAGCAGCATCATCTTTCATGTGGTCAACAGTACGGTCAACTTCATGCATTAATTCATCTTTCCAGGCGTCCAGTATAGTGGTGAAGTGGGCGATCTGGTTTTCATTCATGTATTCCTCACCTTTCTTCTCCTTGTAAGGATCAATTGAATTGAGGCGATACGACGAATTGTCAGCCATTTGGGATACTCCGTGATAGCGATGTCAATAAAGAAGCGCGATTTTTTAACAAAATTTTGCGCTTAGTGCAAGCTTTTTTGGTTTTTGTCCAATTGATAAAGGTAGCATGTTTTAGCAGATAAAGCCGCTAAATTTTTACCAAAATCATAGGGATATGGAGCAAACGGTTAGTTTTTGTCTGGGATGATTTTGATAATCATTGAAAGTGTTGAGCCTTGATGGAAGCGAGTTTTTAATATGTCGTCCAGCTGCAATTGTTCAGTCGAAATAATATTTTCATCGGACGATACTTTGTTGGTTATGGCATAGCCTCTAGCCAGTGTCTGTAAAGGGCTGAGGGCATGCAAGGTTCGCGATGTGGCTGCCAGCTGCTGTTGTCGGTTAGACATTTTATGAAGGGTGTGTTGCTTCAGGTGGCTAATGGCAGACTTCAGTTGTTGTCGATGTTTATCGACTAGCAGTAAGGGGGATTGCTGCTGCAGACGAAGTAGGGTCAGCTTTACTGAACTCTTTTTTGCAGAGGACTGGTTATCCCAAATAGCGAATAAGCGTTTGCTTAATTCTTTACGGCGAAGCTCATACTGAAGTAGCTGGCGTTGTGGGTGCTGCTGTTGCAGCCGTTGTTTAAGCCAGCTGAGTTTTTGTTGAGACTGTTTAATGCGTTCTCGCTGCAGTTGCTGCAAACGTTCGGCATAATAATCATAACTCTGTAAATAACTGTACTGATCAGGAGCGACTAATTCTGCTGCTGCACTGGGAGTTGCGGCCCTCATATCGGCGGCAAAGTCAGCGATGGTTATATCTATTTCATGACCGACGCCACATACAATTGGAATTTCGCTTTTTGCTATTGCTCTGGCGACGATTTCTTCATTAAATGACCATAAATCTTCCAGCGAACCTCCACCGCGAACTAAAAGAAGCACGTCGCAACGTTTGTGGCTTGATGCTAGCTGAATGATTTTCGCAATTTTATCAGCAGCTTCTTTGCCTTGAACTGGAACCGGGTATATGGAAACAGGAATCGCTGGAAAGCGTCTTGCTAAAACACTAAGAACGTCACGGATAGCGGCTCCTGTTGGAGATGTGATTACACCAATACGACTTGGCAGTTCAGGGATATCGAGTTTCTTGTCTTCATCAAACAAACCTTCGCTGGCCAGTTTTCGTTTTAAGCGTTCAAACTGTTGTTGTAGCTGACCATCGCCGGCTTCTTCGAGTCGGTCTACGATGAGCTGAAATTCGCCCCGAGCTTCATAAAATCCAATTCGCACTTTAGCCAGTACCTGGCTGCCGTTTTCGGGTTTAAAGTCCAGCAGCATATTGCGGTTACGAAACATAACTGATCTAACCTGGCTGTTATTGTCTTTTAAGCTGAAATACATATGCCCGGAGGCTGGTTTAGCAAAATTGGAGATTTCACCTTCAACCCACAAAGGTGGCAGGTTAGATTCAAGCAGTTCTTTCACCATCTGATTGAGCTGGCTAATACTAAGTGGTGTTCGGTCTTCTCGAATTAGTGACATGAAAGCAAAGGGTAGGTAAGTCGAAGGCGTAGTTTAATCTATATTGATGGCATAAAAAAAGCCGGGCAAGCCCGGCTTTTTCATAAAAATGCAAAATCACTTATGAGTGAGGACCTGCATTTTTCTGGTCTTTAGCTTGCATCAAGCCAAGTTCAGCATGCTTAGCTGCTTTGTTCAGCAGTTCGATTGCTGCCACAAAGTTGCCTTCACCGGCAGCTTTAGATGCTTTACCAAATAATGTTTTGGCATGTTTTTTAGCATTTTTCTTTTTCTTAGCGCTAGGCCAGCGAATATCACGCCATTCTGCGCCTGCTTTTTTGGCTTCATTTACTTTTGCAGTTGCATCGGCAAGTGCCATTTTGTAGCCTGCTTCATCAGCGTTGTATTTGCCAACTTGTGCAGTGCAACCACTCAGACTTACTAGTCCTGCTAGGATTACACCAGCTAACGTAGCTTTATTAATCATTTGAACTCCTCACTTACTGGTTTTTTTGTAATAATTCGGCATTAATTAGAAATTAATAAGTTATTAATTAACCTGCCTTTCTTTAACGCCGTTTTTATATTCTTGAAATATCCGGCTACATGATTCTATCGAACTGAGCGGGAAAGTAAAATTATTTTTTATTATTTACCTTTTATCTGCTTAATTCTATAATAATAGGATTTTCTTATATACACGGGATAGCCATGCGAATTGTTCAGGAAGCACTTACTTTCGATGATGTATTACTGATTCCAGCCCATTCTACAGTGGTGCCTAAAGAAGTTGATTTAGGTACGCAGCTGACTAAAAAAATCAGGATGAACATTCCCTTGCTCTCTGCCGCAATGGATACCGTGACAGAGTCTCGCTTAGCAATCTCCCTTGCGCAAGAAGGTGGGGTTGGCATTATTCATAAAAATATGACACCGGCTCAGCAAGCTTCTGAAGTTCGTCATGTTAAAAAATATGAAAGTGGTGTGATTGTTGAGCCTATTACGGTTGATTCAACGGCTTCTATTCGCGATGTACTGGCTATCACGCAAGAGTATAAAATCTCCGGTGTACCAGTAGTTGATGGTGAAAATTTGATGGGTATCGTCACCAGTCGTGATCTTCGCTTCGAAACACAGCTGGATAATCCTGTTTCTACGATTATGACGGGTAAAGACGATCTGGTAACAGTGTCCGAAGGTGCCAGTCGTGAAGAAGTGTCCGCATTGCTGCATAAACATCGCATTGAAAAAGTACTGGTTGTGAATGATGAATTTGCGTTACGAGGCATGATTACTGTTAAAGATATCCAGAAATCGGATGATTTTCCTAATGCCTGCAAAGATGAGCGAGGTCGTCTGCGCGTAGGTGCGGCTGTTGGTACCGGTGCTGACACTGAAGAACGTGTTACTGCACTGGTTGCTGAAGGTGTAGATGTGATTGTTGTGGATACAGCGCATGGTCACTCTCAGGGCGTTATAGACCGGGTTAAATGGGTTAAAGAGAATTTCCCTCAGGTTCAGGTTATCGGTGGCAATATTGCCACTGGCCAGGCCGCTAAAGACCTTGTTGCTGCTGGTGCAGATGCCGTTAAAGTCGGTATTGGTCCGGGTTCAATTTGTACCACGCGTATTGTCGCTGGTGTTGGTGTGCCTCAAATATCAGCTATCGACAATGTTGCGCAGGCTTTGGAGGGTACAGGCGTACCTTTAATTGCAGATGGCGGTGTACGTTTCTCAGGTGATATGGCAAAGGCGCTGGCTGCCGGTGCTTACAGCATCATGGTGGGTAGCATGTTTGCAGGCACAGAAGAAGCGCCTGGTGAAATCGAGCTATTTCAGGGTCGTTCTTATAAGTCTTATCGTGGCATGGGGTCGCTCGGCGCAATGGCGCAAGGCTCCAGTGATCGCTATTTTCAGGACAATAAAGATGGTGAAGAAAAATTAGTGCCGGAAGGTATTGAAGGTCGCGTTGCTTACAAAGGCCTGATGGTGAATATTGTTCATCAGCTAATGGGCGGCGTACGTTCCAGTATGGGCTATGTTGGCTGCAAAGATATGGAAGAAATGCGCAGCAAGCCGGAATTTGTCAAAGTATCTTCCGCCGGTATGCGTGAATCACATGTTCATGATGTGACAATTACCAAAGAAGCACCCAATTATCGTATCGAATCATAATGATTCAACATGAACGCAGCCTTCGGGCTGCGTTTTTACTTAACTTCATTTTTTAGCTAACCGGGCACTCCATGACTCAAGCAAGCACTCATGCAAATATCCATGAAGATCGTATTTTAATTCTCGATTTTGGATCTCAATACACACAACTCATTGCTCGCCGTATTCGTGAAGCAGGTGTTTATTGTGAGCTTTATGCCTGGGATATTACTGATGAAGATATCAAAGCGTTTAAACCAAAAGGCATTATCTTATCGGGTGGGCCTGAAAGCACCATTGGTGAAGATGCGCCGGCGGCACCACAAGCTGTGTTTGAAATGGGCGTACCGGTTTTTGGTATTTGCTACGGCATGCAAACCATGGCTGCGCAAATGGGTGGTAAAGTTGAGAATGCCGACCAGCATGAATACGGTTTTGCAAAAGTTCGAGCACGTGGACATACCGCTTTATTGACAGATATTGAAGACGAAGTCACCGAAGAAGGTTTTGGTTTGTTAGATGTCTGGATGAGTCATGGTGATCATGTGGTTGAATTGCCGGATGGTTTTAAACTAATGGCATCAACAGATTCGGCGCCGATTGCTGGTATCGCTAATGAAGAGAAAAAGTTTTATGGCGTTCAGTTCCACCCGGAAGTGACGCACACGCAGCAAGGTCAGCGAATCATTGAGCGCTTTGTTCACGGAATCTGTGATTGTGAATCATTATGGAATCCAAGCAATATTGTTGAAGACGCGATTGCTACTGTTCAAAAAAATGTTGGCACCGATGAAGTTATTTTAGGTTTATCAGGTGGTGTCGATTCATCAGTGGTTGCAGCTCTTCTTCATAAAGCCATTGGTGATCAACTGACCTGCGTGTTTGTTGATAATGGTCTGCTGCGTTACAAAGAAGGTGATCAGGTAATGGCCACTTTCGCTAAAAACATGGGTGTAAAAGTAATCCGTATTGATGCTGAAGATCGTTTTCTTTCTGCACTTAAAGGAGAAAATGATCCTGAAGCAAAACGTAAAATTATCGGTAATTTATTTGTTGATATCTTTGAAGAAGAATCCAATAAATTAAAAAATGCAAAATGGCTGGCACAAGGCACTATTTATCCCGATGTTATTGAGTCGGCTGGGGCGAAAACCGGTAAAGCGCATTTAATCAAATCACATCACAATGTTGGTGGGTTACCAGATTACATGAAGCTTGAGCTTTGTGAGCCACTGCGTGAGCTGTTTAAAGATGAAGTGCGTAAACTGGGTGTTGAATTAGGTTTGCCGCATGACATGGTTTATCGTCATCCGTTCCCTGGTCCGGGTTTAGGTGTTCGCATTTTAGGTGAAGTGAAAAAAGAATATGCAGATCTTCTTCGTTTGGCTGATCATATCTTTATCGAAGAGTTAATTAAGCACGATTTGTATCACGGTGTATCACAAGCTTTTACCGTATTCCTGCCGGTTAAATCAGTTGGTGTAACGGGTGATGGCCGTCGTTATCAATACGTTGTTTCATTACGTGCAGTAGAGACTATCGATTTCATGACAGCTCGCTGGGCGCATCTGCCTTATGATTTTCTTGATCTTGTATGTCGTCGAATCGTCAATGAAATCGATGGTATATCTCGAGTCGTTTACGATATCACCGGAAAACCACCAGGCACGATTGAGTGGGAATAAATTTTAGTTTATCTTTTTTATATAGGTAGTGATTGCATAATAGTTGCGGTGTTTAAAGTATAACCATATTCTAAGAATAAATGATAAGAGGTATATTATGAGGGGTTTGTATTTTTTTTTATTAGTCTCAATAATGATTGTTTCTGGCTGCAATTCTAAATATGGCGTTATTTCACAGAAAATTGTTGATCGGGATATTGCTGGGGCAAAACAGCTTATAAGTGCAGCAAAAACTGCAAATGAGCTCAATGAATTGAATGAAGATAATCTTGGCGCAACACCATTGCATTTGGCTGCAATGAATGGTGACTTAGACTTGGTTAATAGTCTTATTAAAAAAGGTTTTGATATCAATTCAATGGGAGGCAATAAATGGGCTACCCCATTAATGGCCGCTTCTCATAAAGGCCAAGTAGACATTATAGAAAGTTTAATTTTAAATAATGCGCTAATTAATGTTAAAAACTGGGTTGGTTATAGAGCGATTCATTTTGCGGCTGCAGCTGGTCATGTTGGCGCATTAGAGTTGTTAATAAAGCATAAGGCAAAATTACAAGCAGCTACTGATAATGGACGAACACCATTAAGTAAAGCGATAGAGTCTAATAAAATTAATGCAGTTAAATATCTGGTTAAAAAGGGCGCAGATATTAACAGTTTAGATAAAGGGCTTGGTGTTAGTGAATTAGCTCTTGCTGCTATCTATGGAAAAAATATTGAGATTGTCAAGTTTCTGCTTGACCAAGGGGCTGATATTAATTTGAGTAGAGTAGGGTCTACACCTGTGTTTGAGGCATTGAATAATCGTAATTACGAGATTGCAGCATATTTAATCGCAAACAGTGCAGATACTAGTATTGAAATCAAAGATAAAACCCTGACGGCACACGGATGGAGTGCTGAAAAAATAATGACTCGTGATGGTGTGCGAGAAAAGGTATATGCTTTGGTTGAAAAATTTAAACTTGAAAAAGAAAAAGAACAAATTCTTGTAAAACAAAAAGCCAAGGAAAAACTTCAGTTTGTCGCAGCTAATAAAGCAGTTGAATTAAAAAATAAGCAAAAATGTTTTATGAAAGAAAAACAATGGATATATCTTTCTAAGGCTTGCAAAGGAAAGTATGCTAACGGAAAAGGCGTAGCATTACATTATAATGGCGAACTCAAATTTAAAGGTGTCATTAAATCAGGTCTTAGAACAAGTGGTGTGCTGTCTTATGCTGGTACACCAATGTTTGATGGTAGCTTAAAAGATGGTCGTCCTAATGGTAAAGGTATTTGTTTTCATGAGGGTGAACCTGAAGAATGTAAATATTATAAAGGCAAACGAGTCGATGTGATTTATAAACAGCGAATGGCTAACATCAAGCAACAACGCGCGATGGATGCGAAAATGGCAGAAATGAAGCGCATGCAGGATGAGCAGAATAAAAAAATCAACCGTATTCAATATCGAGTTGACTCAAACCAAAGTGCTACACAGTCAGGCGGTGGCATAGGTCAACAGATTGGAGATTACGCGCTTAGAAAGGCAGGTGAAAAAGTAATGGATAGCTTGTTTGATAGATTGTTCTGACCTCAACGACTGGCTTTAAAAAGGTTGCTTTAAGCAGCTTTTTTATTGTGAATATGTGATCGAAATTAATGAACAAAGATGAACACTGGATGCGCCATGCATTAAAATTAGCTGAATATGCTGAACATAATGGAGAAGTGCCTGTCGGTGCGGTTATTGTACAAAACGATATGGTGATTGCAGAAGGCTGGAATCAGCCTATTTCAACACATGATGCAACAGCGCATGCAGAAATTGTTGCGCTACGTAAAGCTGGCTATACCTTAAGTAATTATCGTCTGCCTGAAGCTACGCTTTATGTCACGCTTGAACCGTGCATCATGTGTATTGGTGCTTTAATACATGCTCGAGTAAACAGGGTTGTTTATGCTGCGACTGAACCTAAAACCGGGGCAGTCGAAAGTGCGTTTAAACTTTGTGATTCAGATAAACATAATCATTCTATTGAAATGGTTGGCGGTGTTCTGGAAGAAGAAAGTCGTGATCTGTTAAAATCCTTTTTTAAAAAACGCCGTACTGAAAAAAAGTCAGAAAATTAAACACTTTCGTTTTTTTAAAAGGACAGTAAATTCTTTAATATTCGATGTCGGATGGAGTCGGGTTAAATTAAACTCTTTAACATCTTAATTATTATGTAACTATTTTCTGTTTTTGTTGACTATTGATCATGTCATTTAGAGTGTTTGCCCTATGTACAGGTTAGCTATAATCTGTATACTGGAGTCACTATAAGGTGCTTTCTTTAAGTAAAAAATAAAAAATGTTATTCAATTCTTACGAATTTATATTTATCTTCCTGCCTCTGACTTTAATTGTATTTCACCTTGTTGGTGGGCAAGGTCATCATCGTGTTGCTATATCGTGGCTGGTCGCGGCGTCACTTTTTTTTTATAGCTGGTGGAATCCTGCATATCTTGGTCTGATGTTGATTTCTATATTGTTTAACTATGCAATTGGTGTTTCTCTTAATTCAGGTGAAAAAAACAATAAGAAAGTGGTTTTGTACTTTGGTGTTTTAGTTAATATCGCTATTCTTGTTTATTTTAAATATGCTAATTTTTTTGTGGACAACCTTAATGCAATAGCTGACAGTGAAATCATATTACAAACAATTATTTTGCCACTTGCTATATCATTTTTTACTTTTCAACAAATTGCTTATCTTGTAGATACTTCTCGGGGTGAAACGCGGGAGTGCAATTTTTTACATTATTGTCTTTTTGTTACTTTTTTCCCGCAATTAATCGCAGGTCCTATCGTTCATCATAAAGAGATGCTGCCGCAATTTGCACGAAATGATGTTTATCGATTAAGGGCGAAACATCTTGCTGTTGGGTTTACTATTTTTACAATTGGATTGTTCAAAAAAGTTGTATTGGCTGATAGTGTTGCCGGTTATGCTACCTCCGTTTTTAATGTTGCAGAAACAGGTGCTGCTTTAACTTTTCTTGAGGCATGGGGTGGAGCATTAGCTTATACGCTTCAGTTATATTTTGATTTTTCTGGTTACTCAGATATGGCGATCGGACTCGCTCGAATGTTCGGCATACGGTTACCGCTTAATTTTAATTCGCCGTATAAATCGACATCAATAATTGATTTCTGGCGCCGCTGGCATATAACGCTGTCTCGTTTTCTACGTGACTACCTTTATATACCTCTTGGAGGTAGTCATAGAGGCAAGATACGCCGTCACATTAATTTATTGATTACCATGCTGCTCGGCGGGCTTTGGCATGGTGCCGGCTGGACCTTTTTGCTGTGGGGTGGATTGCACGGATTGTATTTAATAATTAATCATTTCTGGAGAGGCATTATTGGTGTAAATAAAGTTCCTGTCATTTTAGGGTGGGGTTTGACTATGCTTGCAATTATTATTTCATGGGTTTTATTTCGTGCTGAAAGTTTGGCCGGGGCTGGAAATATGCTGGGAGGAATGGCTGGTTTACAAGGTATTTCATTACCCGCACCATTGATTGGAAAGCTGGGTGTATTGGAAGCCTGGTTATATGCTCAGGGCGTTGTGTTTCATGGTACTGCGGCATTCGGAAGTCTGGCCGAGGGCGGCCCTTTAATTTTAGCTCTAATTATTGTTGCAATTGCTTTTCCAAATACACAGCAAATACTTCGCCGTTATCGTCCTGCATTCGAAACCTATAAAGGTGAAATCAAGCGTGCACAATTTAAGTGGCTGGAATGGCGACCAACATTATCATGGATAGTTATTATTCTAAGTGCATTAACTATTTCAGTGTTTGAAATGACTAATATCAGTGAATTCCTTTACTTCCGGTTTTGATGATGACGTATAAACAATATACCGGTTCTATTATTGTGCTCTGTGTCCTTTTTATTGTAACTGGATTATTATCTTCTTTTTACTTTCATTTAGAGCAACTCGATGGTGATCTGACTCGGTTGGGCTGGTTCAGTGAATATAATTTTGGCCATGAGGGTAAGGAGCGATATTTTAATCCTGTAGTAACTCAAAAAGGGGATATTAAAAAAACATACGATATTATAATATTGGGGGATTCTTTTACTAATAAGCCTCCTTTTGATAAGCGCTGGCACAATTTGTTACTGCGAGATACAGGGTTAACAATTGGTGTGTTTAATTTAAGAAACTGGAGTCTTGATAAGTTGCTTGCCAGTGCAGACTACAAGGCGCATCCGCCCAAGCTTTTAATTTATCAAAGTGTGGAGCGTGCACTAAAGTCCCGTTTTTATACAAAAGAGTTAGATGACTGTAACAGGGAGTTAGCCGTCAATAATCTGAAGCCTCTTTCGATTAAGCCAAAAAAAGTGGAATCCTATTTGATAGGTAGGGATAAAGAGCTTTCTCATAATATTGGTTATGGGCTTAAATTTTTATGGCGTAAGGTATCACCAGCAAGTCAAGTTGTCGTTCATGAGCTTACGTCAGATATACTATTTAGTAGTCGAAAATCCGGTGAATTATTAACTTATTCGGATGATATGAAAAAAGCAGAATGGAGTCATGAGCTATGGCAAAGTTTCCGCTGTAAAATGCGAAGTATTCAAAAACAGGTCGAGTCGAATAATTACACAAGACTGCTTGTTATGATCGCCCCGGATAAATTAACTGCATACGCTCCTTTTCTGAAAGAGAAGGCATTGAGAAATATTAGTCAATATAACAGCCTGATAACCGATGATGATTTAAATATTTTGCCGTTGCTGACCTATTATCATGATGCTATTGAAAAAGGGGAAAAAGATTTATATTTACCAAATGATACGCATTGGTCCTCAGCGGGTAGTGAACTGGCAACAAAAGCTGTTATGGAGTATTTGTACGCAAAAGGTGTTATCGTAAAAGAGTCAGGTTATTAATTTCAGATTATAGTATTTGTCTTATATTTATTGGGTGTATTCCTGAATTATTTTTTTATAGTTTTTAAATCGTTTGTCGCTGATTATTTCGTCTTCAATTGCCTGATTGATAGCGCAGCCGGGTTCGACTTCATGTTTGCAGTCTGAAAATTTACACTGACCTGCAAGGTGGCGGATTTCTTTGAAACCGTATAAAACATCTTCCTCAGTGGTATTCCATAAACCGAAATCACGTACGCCGGGTGAGTCAATAATATCTCCGCCCGCTGGCAGGTGATATAAAATCGAACTGGTTGTGGTGTGCGTGCCTTCGCCGCTGGCGGCTGATACTTCCCCTACCCGAATGTCATGATCAGGTAGGAGCGTGTTGATCAGAGATGATTTTCCAACTCCGGATAGCCCGACCATGATGGAAATTTTGTTATCCAGTTCGGCGTGCAGTTTAGCAATGCTTTCAGGATCTTTTGTGCTGGTCGGCAAAACGGTGTAACCAAGTTGTTTGTATTCATTGAGAGTTTTTTCTGGTTCAGAATTCTCATCTGCAAGATCGGTTTTGTTTAAGAGGATAATACCTCTGGCATCCAGATTTTCAGTAGCCACCAGATAACGATCAATCAGGTATGGATTGGGTTCTGGTTTGACGGCCATGACGATAACCACCTGATCAATATTAGCAGCCATTGGTTTGAGTTTGCCACCAAACCCCGGCTTTTTTAATAATGAGTTTCTTTCCAGAATGGCGCTGACGACGGCGTCTTCATTGTCCAGCTTTTGAATTAAAACTTTATCGCCACAAACAATTTGATCGAGGTTTTGTCTGGGGCTGCATCGAATCAGTTCTTTATCATCTAATTCAGCAATAATAGTTTTGCCAAAGTTAGTAATGACGGTTGCAGACTGCGTAGGTGCATCGGAATGTTGATGTTGTTTCAGTTTTTGCTGCTGATTTTGTTTGATGCGGCGTTGTTGTTTATGGGTTAAGCGTCGGGCCATTATGCTGGTGCTATTTCATTGATTTTAGCGGCACAGATAAAGTCATTGACTGAAAGGGCTGCAATACTGTGGGTTGAAAATGTAATCTGGCAGTGGTTGTAACTAATGTTTATTTCCGGGTGGTGATCCTGCTCGTGAACGATCCAGACAACCGCATTCACAAATGCAAAGGTTTCATAATAGTTTTTAAAATGAAACTCGCGGCTGATGCCGGAGCCACTTTCATCTGTTGTCCAGAGTTTGTTGAGTTGGTCCGAATATGATTGAATCTGTTGATCACTAAGCACCGCATCACTTTTTCTGACAGGTGAGCAATGCTGTTGTGCAAGCCGATTCATTAAAAACGGTAATATTTTTTGTTTAGAAAATTAACCACGGCATCCGTATCATCAGCAAACCATGGCGCATCGGTGTTATCACGACAGATTCTGACTTGCTTGCCCAGCGCGTTAATGGATTTCACAATTCGGTTGTCGCGAGTGTAAATAGAATCTGTGTGGCATTTAAGGCAGTGATTTTGATGTACATTCTTGCCGTGTTTTATGCTCTTTGAGCGGTCTTCAGCTGCCTGAGCTATGCCTGATATCAGAAACAGACTGACTATAATTATTTTTTTCATCATCATTCCTTTATTGGTTTGCCAGATGTGCAATTCTGACAGGTGCCGGAGGGTGCGAGTCATAAAAAGCTGAATGAATCGGGTCAGGCGTTAAGGTGCTGGCATTTTCTTTATACAGATTTACCAGAGCGCGAATCAAGCTGTTGGCATCACTTTGCTGCGCTGCAAAGGCATCAGCTTCAAATTCATTTTTGCGCGACAACATGGTCATTACCGGATGCATCAGAAAGGTGAAGACAGGTAACACCATGCTGAATAAAATCAGCGCCATATAGGTCGAAGTGTTTTGTACACCTAAAGCTGTGAAGAACCATTGTTGATTCATTAACCATGCAAGCAATGCCAGGCCGAGTAATGAAATGGCGAATGACAGAGCTATGCTTTTCACAATGTGCTTGTGTTTGAAGTGACCCAGTTCATGGGCGAGTACGGCTTCAAGTTCGTCATCATCTAATGATTTTAATAAGGTGTCATAGAAAACAATGCGTTTATTTTTACCGAATCCAGAAAAATAGGCGTTGCCATGGCTGGAGCGTTTCGAACCATCGATGACAAAAATACCATTACTCGAAAAGCCACATTTTTCCAGAAGAGAGGTGATTCTGGTCAAGGTATCGCCTTCTTCCAGTGGTGTGAATTTATTGAAGATGGGTGCGATCCAGATAGGGTAAGCCCATGCGATTAATAAGTTAAAGCCCATCCAGACTAGCCAAGTGTAAATCCACCAGAGATCACCAGCTTGTTCCATTAACCATAAAACAACAAAAATTAATGGCACGCCAAGCATTAGTCCGAGCAAGGCGCCTTTAAACAAATCAATAATAAAAGTTTTTACTGTGGTGTTGTTAAAGCCAAATTTTTCTTCAATCACAAATGTGCTGTAAGCAGAAAAGGGGAGATCCAATAAGGAAGAAATGAGCATCAGTGCCAGTATTACACTGATGCCAGTCATCATCGGGCTCAAGCCAAAGCTTTGGATCTGAGTATCAAGCCACGCAAGACCCCCGCCTAAGGTCCAAACCAATAAAAGGCCGGTATCATAAAGACCGGGCCAGCGACTGAATCTGTTTTTTGTCATCGTGTAGTCAGCGGCTTTTTGATGATCTTGCAGTGAAATTTTATCCTTAAAAGCATCAGGGACTTCAGCGCGGTTAGCCTGAATATGATTAATGTGACGCTGGTTGAGCCAGAATCTGACAACAACAGAAATAGCCAGCATGGCTAAAAACAGAACAGTAAAATTGTGCAAAACTCACTCCATGGGGGTAAATAGTTCTAATAACTTATATTATCCTGATCTTACCGCTTTACGCTAGCGTAAAAAGCCTACTAAAATAATAAGCTATTCATCATTACTACTGGAATCTCAAAATGCCCGAACAAAGTCAAAACAATAAAAAAGAGAACCTGATCTGGATAGATCTGGAGATGACGGGGTTAGAGCCAGAAACAGACAGAATTATTGAGATAGCCACCATCGTTACCGACAAGCAGTTAAATATACTGGCAGAAGGGCCGGAAATAGCGATTCATGTAGGTGATGAAGCATTAGATGCAATGGATGAGTGGTGTACTAACCAGCATGGGCAATCGGGTCTGACCCAGCGTGTTAAAGACAGTAAAACGACTGATGCAGATGCGGCCAAAGAAACCATTAAGTTTCTTGAGCGGTACGTCGATGCAGGCGCTTCGCCAATGTGTGGAAACAGCATCTGTCAGGATCGTCGTTTTATGGCGAAATGGATGCCTGAATTGGAAGAGTTTTTCCATTACAGGAACCTTGATGTGAGTACTCTAAAAGAACTGGCTGCCCGCTGGAATCCTGAGGCGGTGAAAGGATTTGAGAAAAAAGGCTCGCATCTGGCGATGGATGATATCAAGGACTCAATAGCGGAATTAGCGTTTTATCGGCAGAAAATTCTGAAAATTTAGTGCTTAATAATTTAAGCGATGTTCATTATTTGGTGCAGGTCATCGTAAAGTTAAGTCTTTTGTGATTGAGCTCTCTGTTTTCTAAAAAAATGTGCTATATATTAAATATACTCATTATGAGTCTCCTTTTTTTGTTGTGGTTGATTGAGGCCCGTATCTCCCCGATACGGGCCTTTTTTTGTGCTTTTGAAATATATGGGTTCAGGTTATGATGTGGATGTAGGAACACTAGGAATGGCTCAAAAGAAGCTAAAATACGGAAAACTGTTCTTATTTGTCTCTATCTTCTTAGAAGTTGGTTAAAAAATAGAGTTCAGGTAAGGGTTCCTTGACAAAAAACTATTAAAATATAGAATATTAGAAATTACTTATACGAGGATGTTGTAGATGTCTACTGAACGAATTATTAGAGTCTTTGCAGGTGCGGTTGTTTTAGGAAGCGTTTTATTATCGATTTACCACAATCAAAACTGGTTATGGTTAACAGGTTTTGCTGGTGCTAACTTATTACAGTCTGGCTTTACGGGTTTTTGTGTACCCGAG
>Ga0316205_10003477_pt1 | contig 14849 bp, 12 predicted proteins | sample 3monthpyrite_MG_FD_204941 | JGI IMG/M metagenome (GOLD analysis project Ga0316205, IMG submission 204941) | Microbial mat bacterial communities from mineral coupon in-situ incubated in ocean water Damariscotta River, Maine, United States -... | ecosystem: Environmental > Aquatic > Marine >... | reverse complement strand
ATCTCACCTGTGGATGGGTATAAATCACCAGCATACTGTACTAAGGTAGAGCCAGTTACAACAGAAACAGATCCACCATTCGATGCGTTGATACCAAGAGCGAATGTTGTTTCAATTCTCTGGTCAACTGAAAAAGTGGTGCTATCAATATCACCATTAATCGTAAAGCCCTGTGATGTCAGGTTCAGGTCGATCATACCTGTGATGTCGCCGGTAGAAGGTGTATCGAGTGAATTAGTGATTACAATGCTTCCACTAACCGGACCTGCACTATCATTGCTGTCACAGGCGGAAAATGTGATTCCCCAGGTAAAATCACTGAACAGATCATCGCCAGTGAAATTGAAGCTTATAGTGCCGCTTTTGTTACAAGGCAGTGGAGTAGGTGTGGTAAAGAATTTTTGATTTGAAGCTGATTTAAAATTGTTGTTTGAATCTGTCGTAATTGCGCCTGTCGCGTTAGTTTGGCTGTCTTCATAAGAAAATACCTGACTAACAACGTTTTTTGAATTGCTTTCATTGATCGTCCAGTTAAATGGGGTCACCGTATCTTCTTCAGTGTCACCGCAACCGACCAATCCTGCTGAAAGTGAAGCTGTTAGTGCTATTAATGGTAGTTTGTTCATAAATAATCCTAATTTTAAGAGTGAGCGCAGTAAGGTTATGAGTTTTTACATAGATAGACTGATGATAAAGTAATACAGAGTATTTTGGGTCTGAAAAGAATAAATGGTCGGTTCTCAGAGCTATATGGTTGTTTTCTAAGTGTTTTTTGTGACTCAGTTCAAGCAAGTTTAAGCAGGTATCTACCGTAGTGAAGCTAAAATACTGATTTTTCAGATAAAAAACACATTTCAGCCTGAAATTGACTTGACGAACAGGCGCTGAAACGGTCTAATACGCGTCTTCTGTTTTCAGACGCATCTGAAAGCTGCTTGGCCCGATAGCTCAGTCGGTAGAGCAGAGGATTGAAAATCCTCGTGTCGGTGGTTCGATTCCACCTCGGGCCACCACTATATTTGAAAAGCTGCACTTGTTGAGTGCGGCTTTTTTTATGTCTGCTAGATAAATGCAATGGTGTTATTCTTGGGATTACCTACAAAAGATAGAACGTGTATCTGACCTTTAAATTAACAAGACTCACGATACGATAGGCTGTGGATTTAAGAGTTCTGGCGTCTACTCGTTATTTGAGACTCTTCGGGGCCTGATTTGGTCTGAGAAGCTGATTTATTAACATGTTAGTTGCGATTTAGCATGTTTTTTTGACATAGTGGCCTGTTATTAATGAATTTAGTGGTTTTAATAACTATAAATTATAAAGAACTCATAGATGAGTTGATGATTGGTGAAGAGACACTAAGAAATTGAAATTATTATCTATTTTAAAGACTGCAATCGTGTCAGGCATTGGAGTGGGCGCTGTTTCAGTCGCCTTATATTTTGCCGTTGAGGACGTCGTTGAAAAAACTGAACGATTTTCTGCAGCTGATAAGCTGAAAAAAGTCTCTGCTTATATAGACTCACAGAAGTCAGATTTCGTATCCAAAGCCAACGAGTGGAGTGAGCGCCCTGAATTAGGGGCTGTGTTGCTGAAGAATAGTCGAAGAAATCGTAATGCCGTACTGCAATCGAGACTATTTAAAAACGACAGCATAGATTTTATCGCGCTTCTGAATATTGGCAAGAAAATTACATTATCAAGAACGTTTGATCGTAATAAAAAGAAGTTTCGTAAGCTTGATGAAAAAATCAAATATCAGTTAAGCACAAAGAAATTTATAAGTCTGATGGATAATGAACATCAGGTTTCCGGTCTGATTGTTTCTGAAAGCTTATATATCGTTTCCATTATGCCATTATTCAGCTATGACGAATCAGCTGATCTGTCGGGCTATGCAGTGTTAGGGCGTGCTTTGCCAAAGCAGAAAATCATTTCTGAAACTATTGTTGATATCAATCTGAATGAAGTAAACCTTGCATTATCACCCCACCAGGTCAGGTTGCTTGAGCAGTTCAAAAACAAAGATATAATCCACCAAAGAAGTACGATTGAACTGAAATCAAGGTATCTGTTAAAAGGTATAACCGGTGAGCCATTAATATTATTTGAAATTAACAGGCCTGTTCAAAAGCTTTCCGAATTAATAAAGATATCCTGGCTGGGTATTTTAATCATTATTTTCGTAGGCATGTTTTTAGGTTACACCTACTGGTGGAATAAGAAGGATAAGTTGCACAGAGATTTAGAGAGACTGGCATCAGATATTCAAAATGTACGTGTTGGCACCGAGTTGTCGGGACGGATTTCAAATGATAATCGTCATATTTTTACTTCAATAGTTAATGCTATCAATCAGAAAATAGGTGGCTTCGAAAAGTCATTCGATACGATACATTCTGCAAACCGCCAGCATGATGCAGAAATTGTTTTGAATGAACTGCCGCTGGAAGCCTTTCTGAAAGATGTTGATCTTAAATACGTCATGGTCAATCAGAAGTATTGTGACAGTCTTGGCATTGTCAGTGATGAAATTGTTGGAAAGACAGATGAAGAATTACAGTTGTCTGAAAACAGCGAATTAATCAGTGAAAAAGAAAAAAAAGTTATAGATACTAAAGAGCCTGTTATGTTCGAAGAAGTGGTGGAGAATAATGTCAGAGGGAAGGCGTTTTATTTGACACATCTTATACCATTTATAAACTTTAAAGGAGTTGTTGAGGGAGTTGTTGGTGTAAAAATTGATATTTCAGATCACAAACGTGCAGAAGCTGAAATGAACATGGCGATCAAGGTGCTGGAGAATACTGCCGAAGGTGTCATGGTGACAGACGCACAAAGAAGAATTGTGCATGTGAATTCTGCTTATACCGAGCTTACCGGTTATAAAGAAGAAGAATTACTGGGCAAAGTGCCATTACTGTTACAGACTGAAAGCAGATCAAAAATTTATCAGGGAATTCAGGACGGTTTGCAGAAGAACGGTATCTGGAAAGGTGAGTTATGGAGTAGCCGGAAAAACGGTACCAGCTATCCGGAAATGATCAATATAAAAGCTATTAAAAATAAAGAAGGCATTGTTACAAATTATTTTAGTATGTCAAATGACATTACTGAACAAAAAAAATGGCAAGACCAGCTTTATAAAATGGCGCATTACGATTCACTGACCGGACTTCCAAACAGAACGCTTTTCAAGGACAGACTTAAACAGGAAACAATAAGAAGTCAGCGAAGCGGTAAAAATTTTGGTGTACTGTTTCTTGATCTTGACCTGTTTAAATCAATTAATGATTCGCTGGGACACGCTGCCGGAGACAAGTTGTTAAAAATTGTTGCAGACAGGCTGAGCGAGACTTTAAGAAACGCAGATTCAATTGCTCGTCTTGGTGGTGATGAATTTACAATAATGGTGACAGATTTAATAGCAGACTATCAGAAAAATATCGGTTATCTGACACGTTTGTGTGAAAAAATAATTGAAGTTATTCAGCAGCCAATGGAAATTGATGGCAGAGAAATAAATGCTACCTGCAGTATCGGAGTGACGGTTTTCCCGGTCGATGCAGAAACTGAAGATGACCTGTTAAGAAATGCAGATTCTGCCATGTATTATGCAAAGTCGCAGGGTCGCAGAAATTACCAGTTTTATTCTAAAGAGTTTAATGAGCAGGCTGTAGAGCGGTTTGAAAAGGAAATTGAATTCAGAGCTGCACTGAAGTCGGGTGCCTTGCAGGTATATTTTCAGCCGCAGGTTGATGTTATATCAAGACATGTTGTTGGCGCCGAAGCCTTGTTAAGATGGAAGAAGGATGGTGAAAATGTTCTGGGGCCGGAAAGAGTTGTTGCTCTGGCAGAAGAAACGGGGCTGATTTATGAGCTGGGAAACTGGATACTCAGAACAGCGTGTGGCGAATGTAAAAAATGGTCAGACTTAGGGCACAGAAATATTCGCGTAGCTGTCAATCTTTCTACCAGACAATTCAGGCAAAAAAATCTGGTAGAAATTGTAACTGGTATTCTTGAGGATACAGGGTTGCCTGGGAAGTTGCTTGAACTTGAAGTAACAGAAAGCGCATTGATGGAGAATATCGAGTACTCTGTCGAAATGATGGTTGATTTATCAAGGCAAGGTGTCAGATGGTCGCTTGATGACTTTGGAACGGGTTATTCTTCATTAACTTATTTGCGTGATTTTCCTGTACATGTACTTAAAGTTGATCAAAGTTTTGTACGGGAAATTACGATTAATCCTGAAGATTCAGCCATAGTAGAAACCATTATTGATCTTGCTCACAGATTGCATCTGACGGTTATCGCAGAAGGCGTAGAAACCGAAGAACAACTCAAGGTGCTTAGCAGAATGAATTGTGAGCAGATTCAGGGTTATTATTTTAGTCAGCCAATGTTGCCATCCGAGTTTATTGAATATGTCAGTGATGGTGTAAAAGTATAAATTTTACAAGTTTGTTGAGGTAAAAAGTTGAGCGCTTTGAAGTCTGTGAAAAAAGATATTGGTTTTATGATATCAGGTTATAGCTGGGTAGCCCCGGTATTGATTGCGCTTTTCTTAATCGCTATCAGCAATGTTAGTTATCTTCTTTTTCATACACTGGCTGAATTATTTACAATTATTGTCGCGGTGCTTATTTTTGTTGTTGCGTGGCAAATGTATCCTTTTACCCGTAATAACTATCTTATGTATCTGGGGTGTGGTTATTTCTGGATAGCTTCTCTGGACTTGCTGCATGCGCTTTCGTACAGAGGTATGGATATATATAGTTTCGGAGGGGTCGATTCTGCCACGCAGTTCTGGGTATTAACGAGACTCATTGAGGCCTCTCTGTTGCTTAGTGCGCCTTTCTTTTTAAATAAAGCAATGAACCGGCTGTATGTTTTAATGGCTTATGGGCTGGTTGCTGTCATCGTTTTTTCTCTGGTGTTTTATCAGATTGTTCCGGTCGCTTTTGTTGAAGGGAAGGGGTTGACAGATTTTAAAATCGTATCCGAATACATCGTTATCATTATTCTGATATTGGCTGCGGTACATTTGTTCAAGAAAAAAAATCTGCTTGATAACCGAATCGTTGTCATAATGCTGTTATCTATTGGGCTGACAGTTTGTGCAGAGCTTGCATTTACATATTACGTCAGTGCATATGGGTTTTCCAATCTTATCGGCCACCTGTTTAAGTTGTTCTCATACTGGCTAATATTTATGGCTATGGTGAAAACGACTCTGCAGGAGCCGTATGCTGTTATGTCTCATGGTGCAAACACATATGATGCGGTACCTGATGCAACTCTTTTAGTGGATGCAGAAGGGGTGATTCAGCAGGCAAATGTGGCCGCCAGTTTACTGGCAGGTGTTTCTAAAAGTAAACTCTTCGGACAAAGTAGTCATAAATGGTTTCATCCTGCTACGGTTGATGAGAATGATTGCCCGCTTTGTGAGTGCAGCCGGAATGGTAGTGGAATTGATTCAATTGAACTTGAAGACAAGGCAAAAAAACGCTGGCTGGATTATACATTGTCTCCTGTTGAAGGAGTCTCTGATTTTGTGGGTACGGTTGAAGTTATTCGTGATATAAGTCAGCGGAAAAAAGTTGAACAGCAACTAACAGATCTTAGTGAATTGAAAAATTCAATTGTAGATAATCTGCCAGCGATGTTGTTTGTGAAAAGGGCTGAAGATAATCGCTATGTAGAATGGAATAAAGCAGCAGAAGAGTTGACAGGCCTGAAGCGTGAGGAAATGCTTGGGAAAAATGATTACGATTTTTTCACACAGGATGAGGCATCATTTTATATTGAGATGGATAAAAAAGTTTTGTCTGAAGGTGAATTGCTTGATATAGCCGAAGAGCCTATCCATACGAAACTTAAAGGCATAAGACTGCTGCACACAAGAAAAATACCTATTTATAACAATCGGGGTGAGGCCAGTTATCTTTTAGGAATATCACAGGATATTACCAGTAAGAAAGAAACAGAAGAGATGTTACGAAGAAGCCAGAAGATGGAAGCTGTTGGTCAGTTGTCAGGTGGAATCGCGCATGATTTTAATAACCAGCTTGGTATTGTTACCGGATATCTGGAATTTTTAAAAGAATTTCTTAAGGGAGAAGAAAAGCAAAAGGCCTGGGTGGAGAATGCATCTAAAGCAGCTCAGAGGTGTGTTGAGCTGACGAGGCAGTTGTTGTTATTCTCGCGCGCTAAAGCACCGGGTAAAAAAGTTGTCGATGTAAATAAGGTTATTAATAATATTGAAGATATTGTAGCAAAGAGTGTTACACCGGAAGTGGATATTGTTTATCAGCTTGAATCTGAAGTCTGGCCGGTAACAATTGATCAGGGTGAGATGGAAGATGCTATCGTCAATATGGTTATAAATTCCAGGGATGCAATGCCTGATGGCGGTAAAATAATTATCAGGACGTCAAATATTTATATTGATAATGATTACGTTGCAGTTAATCCGGGAATGAAAGTTGGCGAGTACATTATGCTTGAAATAAAAGATAACGGTTTTGGTATGAGTCAAAGTGTTATTGAACATGTTTTTGAACCTTTTTATACAACAAAGCCTGTTGGTAAAGGAACGGGTCTGGGTTTATCAATGGTTTATGCATTTGTTGAGCGTTATGACGGAAGTATTAATATTCATTCTAACGATGGTGCCGGTACGTCAATCAGAATGTATCTTCCTAAAACCGGAGAAACAGATGATTTATCTGAATCTTTTGTTAATTCAGAGCACCAAATGACTCTGCCAAAAGGCAGTGAGTCAATTCTTGTCGTCGACGATGAAATTGATTTGTTAAACCTTGCCGGTAATTATCTTGAATCACTGGGGTATTCTGTTTTAAAAGCGAACAATGCTATCGCAGCGCTGGATATTATGGAAAAAAACAAAGTAGATATGCTTTTTTCAGACATAGTTATGCCGGGTGGAATGAACGGCTATGAACTGGCTGACGCGGTAAAAGAAAAGTATGAGGATGTAAAAGTGTTACTTTCATCTGGTTATACAGGTAAAAGTACTGGCACTGTTTACCAGACAGATTATAAAGAGCTTATACTTGCAAAGCCTTACACTAGGCAGGATGTTGCTATCAGAATCAGAGCAGTGCTTGATGATACATTAAAGGAAATCTGATTAAAGATAGGAGGACCAGTTTATATTGCTGCAACCAAAGACGAAAAACTCAGGGTTCAATAAACTCTCTTTAGTATTATAAAGTAAAGGCTGCATATCAGTTTTAGTGATCCGGCCACCAGCTTCTTCAACAATGCAGTGAGCGGCCGCTGTGTCCCATTCGGATGTCAGGCCTAATCTTGGATAAAGGTCAGCAATGCCTTCAGCAACCAGACAGGATTTCAATGAGCTTCCCATAGGAATAACTTCGGGGCTTCCCAGTTTATCTAAAAATCCCTTTAATTTATCTGATAAGTGAGAACGGCTTCCGGCTATCACTAAGTTATCTTTATCGGCATCTCTGCAATGAATTTTTTTAATTTCTGATTTTTCAATAGATTTGAAACTGCCATTATCTTTATACGCGAAATAAGTGGTTTTTTGTACGGGAATATTAATGACGCCGAGTATACTTTTATGCTGATGAATTAGCGCGATATTTACACTGAATTCTCCGTTGCGTTTTATAAATTCTCTGGTGCCATCGAGCGGATCAACCAGCCAGTAAGTTGTCCAAGTTTTTCGAACAGAAAAAGGAATGTCAGCTGCCTCTTCTGATAGCACTGGCAAATCAGGCGTGAGTATTTGCAGAGATTCAAGAATATGAAAATGAGCCGCCATGTCAGCAGAGGTTAAGGGGGTGTTATCCTCTTTTGACTGAACGTCGAAGTCACCCTGATAAATATCTAGAATTTTTAGACCGGCCTCTACCGCAATTTTTATGCAGGATTGACAGAGGAATTCAAGATCAAGATTTATCATCGGCTCTCTGTAGCAAGTGCTGTTGAACAACATAGAGCGCAGCAAAAGTTCTGGCTTCTGAACATTCGGCTTGCTGTAATAAATCATGCATCTGATTAACTTTCCATGGCACTATTTCCAGCGGTTCTGGCTCATCACCTTCAGCTGTTTCTGGTGTCAGGTTTTCTGCTAAAACGACATGGGTGAAGTGCGTTGAATAGCCAGAGGCCAGCGACAGGCTGTGTAAATGGGTCAGCCGTTCAGAGCGATAACCGGTTTCTTCGATTAATTCGCGGTTAGCAGCTGTAAGAATGTCTTCTCCGGGGTCAATTTTACCTTTGGGTAGGGTCAGCTCGTAGCGTTCCATGCCGACGGCGTATTCACGGATCATTAAAAAAGTGTCTGCTGAGGGAAAGGCAATAATGAGTACAGCGCCCTGGCTACGGTTCGACAGTCTTTCATAAGTACGTTTTTCGCCGTTTGAAAATTCAAGATCAACTTCTTCTATACGGAAGTATCTGGTCTGTGCAATTTCTGATTTATTAAGAATCTTGGGTTTTGAATCAGCCATTAGATTGACAAGTAGTTGTTATATAATAATATCTTACACTAAATTTAAGTGTCGGGTGGTGCAGGTGGTAAAAGTAGACTGGAATAAAATTCATACGGTGTTTCTGGATCTTGACGGAACCCTGCTGGATTTGCATTTTGATAACCATTTCTGGCTGGAATATGTCCCCATACATTTTGCAGATAAACACAATATGGCCGTGGATAAAGCCAAACAGCAGCTGGCAGATTTATATTCAGAATTTGGCGGTACACTGAACTGGTACTGCATTGATTTCTGGACCAAACGCATCGGGCTTGATATTCGCAGTCTGAAAGAAGACGTCAGCCATAAGATAGCGATAAGGCCTCAGGCAGAAGAATTTCTGCAAATGTTAAACACAATGGGTAAGCATATTGTGCTGGTCACAAATGCTCATGAAGCAAGCATATCAATTAAAATGAAAAAAACTGAGCTGGATAAATATTTTCATCGAATTATCAGTTCACATCAGTTTGGTCTGGCAAAAGAAGAAGATGGTTTCTGGGAAAAGTTAAATGAGACTGAGCCGTTTAACAATGATTCGACGTTATTTATCGATGATAATTTAAGCGTGCTTAAAGCTGCCGATGACTATGGTATCAAACATCTGAGGGCCATTCGTTTGCCAGATAGTCAGGGTGTAGAAATAAAGACTGATGATTATGGGGTGATCAGCCATTATCAGGAAATCATGTAAACATAGCTTGTGACACTGCGGCTGGTTTATTGCAGTGAACGGGTATGATCAATAGTTACTATACATTCGTTAAGGCCATTTTTTAAAACGTTTTTGAACATATTTGTAAAGTTCATCGTGGCAGGTAAAGTGAAGCTGCCAGCTGTTTTCTGGTGGCTCGTCGTATTCACAGTAATCATTGGTGTATTCTTTGCAGATATCTGGTCTGATATCGTAAATTCCACAACGACCGTCAATTTCAAGATTGCTGCACATGGTTTTAAACATGAGTGTCCAGCTGTCTTCATCTTTATATATTTCAACGTTATCATGTGAAACCTGCCACAACAGGTGATTAAAATCACTTTTGCTTCGGGGTGTCAAAAGTTCTTCGGTGACATAAGTGCAGCATAAAGAGCTGGTGCAGAGATCACATTTATTTTCAGTAGATATGTTGATTTGTTTTGAGGTTTTCTTCGGCATGTTCGTTCAGCTAATACAAAGTTAGCTGCATTATAATGCGTTTTGTCAGAGCTTGATACCCAGCTGACGCAAGTGGCCGGAGCGTTTTAATACGTACTGACCTTTTTCTTTACGTGGAGCAATGAGTTTGAGAATGCTTACTAATTCTGCTGAAGCATTGGCACGAGGTTTAAAGCCAATGTTTAAGGTATATATGCTCTTAGGGCTGACACTAAGCTGGCCCTTAATAATAAGTTCACCTTTTGTATTGCTGAGTTTTCCGGTCAGGTTGCTCTGGTCGTCAGGTGTAAGCGTTAGCAGTATATTGCCAAATGAAATTTTGTCGGCAAGTGTTAGCTGAGCATTGTTCCACTGAATAATACCGGTTATCGATGGCAGACTTTTGGGTTTAATTTTAAGTTCACTTAAGTTTAGTTGCAGTTTGCCAGCAAGCTCACCGAATGGCAGGTTAAGCTTTTTTTGTAGGTCTTTTGCATTTAAAGCACTGCTTACGTTATATAGAGATGTGGATTTACTAAAAAATGAATGATCCAGATCTGCCTGTACAGGATTGTCATAAACGTCGGCTTTAAGCTCACTGGAGATACTGCCAGTTAAAAGTGATAGCGGGTTTAGAGACCAGAAAATATTGTCAATATGCTGCTGTTTTATTCTGGCCTGATCGATACTGCCGGACCAGATACTGCCACTGATGCCGGATAAAGCAATGCTATTTGATGGCAGCTTAAGAAATGAAATTACCGTGGCGGCAGGTGTTAACAAGAGTAAAAAGAAAAGATAACCTGAGACAGCCGTTATGATGTAATGATGTGTTTTCATAGACTGACTTTTTCCAGAGTAACGCGGCAGCTCACCATGCCGCTCTTGTCGGTTCGGTTAATGGTGACGTGTTTAGGTAAAACGCCGTATTCTGTCTGCAGTTTACCAAACCATTGCATAAGCCGGTCAAACTCAACAGATTTTAACTGTACTTTTACAGACTGGTTTTTATCTGAATCCATTTTGTCGATTGAGCTTCGGATGCCGGCACTGATGGCGCTGCGTTCAATCAGTGTGTTGACAGACATGCTGGCATATTTGGGTGAAACAAACTGACCGGATGAACGAATTTCGGTAATTTCACTTTCTGCTGTTCTCATCCAGGCGAGTACTTTTTTCTGGTTATGAAGGCGCTCAGTTTGCTGTTCGGCTGATTTAAAAACAGGCTCCCATATAATCAGATAGAACAGAGTGACAGCCACAAGTGCTGACATTAACAGCAGCATGTTTTTTTCTCTTTGTTGTAATTTGTTATACCAGATATTGATATCGTTCATTTAAATCGCCTCCAGTTTAATTCTGGCATTAACCTGCTTGCCTTCTGAGGATGCGGATAACAGTTCTGCCTTAATATTTTTCAGAGCGTTCAGTTGTTTCTTTAATTCTTCTGCAGCAGAGAGTTTATCCAGTATCAGCTGGATTTCCATTTTTTGGTTATGAAAATTAATGCCCTGAATAGTGGTGCTGGCTGAGCGTTGTAATATAGGGGCGATGTCATTAAGAATATCGGTAAATGAATAATCGGTTTTGCCGTTACTTTTACGTAATTTTTTCAGTTTGTTTTCCATCTGTACTCGGGCGTTGATAATTTTTTTACTGCCCGGAAAACTTTTTTTATAAAGTTTAATAATTTCAGAATCAATATTTGCATTTCTACTTTCAAGCCGGTGCAGGGTGATGCTGCCGGTAATCAACTCCAGTATGATGACCGCAGCTGCAAGTGATGCGGCAAGTTTCCATGGCTTCCACCATTGCTTTGACTGGTTAACAACCTGATAGCTTCCCTGAAGCAGATTTACTGCCTGAGTTTTTTGCAAATTGTTGCAAAACAAAGATAAAGGAGAATTACTGTATAAAACGCTTTCTGTTGCTGTCTCGTTTAAAAAATTGGTATCAGGCAGATCGCTGTTTTCATCTGTCCATAGCTTAACGCAATCCGGTAACTGTTCAGCCGTCTGTTGGTTCAGGCTTTTCAGAATCATTGGCAAGCTGTCGTTGTCTGCATGAATCAGGTCACCATTTGTAAGGTGCAGACTGATATCGTTGCCATGCTGAAAAATATTCCAGTTATTGTCCGGTTTTGGCAAACACAAGATGTCCGGATAAATCTGGTCGGGTTTAAGTCCGGCCATTTCGAGGTTCTGTAGTATTAATTTAAGGGTCTCATGCTTAATTGAAATCACAGGGTAAATATTCTGAACAGGTTTTGTGGTTGCAAAATGCATCAGCTCAATATCATCAGCAAGAATATCTTCCAGCGCAAAAGGAATAGCCTGTAATGCGCGTTGTTTACTTTTTGCAGGAATATCAATCAGGCTGTAATGGATTAAGCCGGATTTTATAATACAGATAACATGACTGGTGTCGCTGATGGCATGTTTGTTTTTTTCTGTCAGTTCGCTGATGGTGCCGCTGTCGACGACTGTTGCAAGTTCACCATTTTGTTGCGTAAACACCCAGTCAGCTGAGAGCGTGTTGATGTCTTTAAGATAAATGACTAACTGATTTGCCATTAGTTAACTCCCTGGCTACGGCTGATGACTGTGCTGATGCCTTTGTTGTTTCTTTTAAGCAGGCTGTACAAATTCATTTGTGTCTGACCAATCGTGGTTTTTGCATTAAGTAAAAAGTAGTCGGTGTTCACTGTCAGTGATTCAATGTTTACATCTTTTACGGCGATGGAAGAGAGGTACTTTTTGAAATCATCGGCTGATTCAAAAGGCGTCACATCGCCACCATCCAGAACAGCGCCGTCTCTTCTTGTAATTATTTGCTGCGCTGTCTCGTCTGTAATTTTTATATCCAGAGATTTTAACACTTCAACAGGGGCTGTATTGATATTAATATCGGTATATTCAGGCAATACCGTAAATACGGGCGGAAGCAGTTCGCCGGTTTCGGTATCGACGGCCGGTATCAGTCGCATTTTAAGCAGTACTTCATTGCTGAAACCTTTTATTAAACGCAGTTCAGATAAATGTGAAAGCAGCTGATTTGAAGCAAGGTAAGCACGATCAGGTGCAGAAAGGCCCTGATAATAATCATCTTCTGCACCATAAGCGAGTTCACTGGTCTGGTCTGCATCCATCCAGTCAAGCAGAGATCCTGTAACCTGACTGCTTTCTTCATTGGTCAGTTCAAGGTTTTTTAAAATGCGCAGAAAGCGTTCTTTATCGATTGCTTTTTTATTGGCCAGATTATTTAAATTAAAAAGGCCCTGCAGGTCTTCAAGTTTTCCTGTCAGTGTTCCGCCTTCAATCTCTTCTGCCACCGGAATGATGTGCCAGAGTTCATTAAGGTGATCAATTTTACTGGCGTCATGATCGAGCTTAAGCCCATAGCGGGCAAAATCTTCGGCAGCCAGTGCATAAACATAGGCCTGATCGTGATGTAAAATATTTCCATTACGCCTGATTTCTATTTGCAGTTCAGAGGTAATTGCAATCGCCGCTGTAGTTGCCAGCGTTACAATCAGCAGGGCGGTTATTAAAGCAATACCTTTTTGTTGCCGGCGCATCATGAGTTGATCCTGAACAGCCGGGTGATCTTGCCCCAGTCTTTTAATTTCAGAGTGACTTCAATAGCGCGAGGCAATGAATCGGGTGCACTGCTCTGTGTAGTTCCCAGTTTTGGCCAGGTATCGCTCCATTCTGTTTCAAGGTAACGAATATTGATGCTTTCGACATCGGATAACAGAACACGTTGTTTCGGTTCATCCGTTTGTAAATGATCAAGGTGATACCAGTAAAGCCGAACCAGTTTATTATCTTCAAAGCTATAGGCAATGCGCTGTAGTTGAGAGCGTTTTTGCTGTGCCGGATTGCGCCAGCCGTTGCGTGTTAGTTCAAGTACCGTGCTGTCTATATTTTGTCCGCCGATAAGAGATGCTTTTTTTCCACCGAGTTCATCGCGGATGGATCTTGTGGTGACCTGTTCAATATCACGGGCAAGGTTGAGCATGGTGCGCTGAATATCGCTGAGGCGCTGTAATTCCTTGTCGACAATCTCTTTATTAAACAGTACGTGGTTGAGGCCGGAAAAAGACATGATTGAAATCAGGCTGAAGATAGCCATTGCAATCAGCAGCTCTAACAAAGTAAAACCCCCGGGTAAAACTAGTGAGCGGGATGCAGATGATGAACTGGATTTAGACAGCGACATGGTGTTATGTGCCATCAAAAAAACGGGGGTCGGTGACATAGCCGGTCAGCTGGCTGACCTGTTGCTGATGTTCACTGTCACTAAAGACCCGGTAGATAATTTTTCGGCTGTCTGGGGACAGGGTTTTTACCACTTCACGTTGCCAGTGCCATTCATGTCCTGCCATGGAAACACTGTCGGTGGATTTGCCAAGTGAGGGCCATTTTTTTTCCAGCAGTAACTGGTTTAATGTATTCATGGCGACCCAGTGGCCAATGGTTTTTTGTTTCAGGTAGGTGGTACTGGCGGTCTGGTCTGAGGTTGTTTTTATAACCGCTCCCAGAGTAATAGCAATCACTGTCAGTGCAACCAGCACTTCAAGCAAAGTAAAAGCCCGTGATTGTTTATGATGTATGTAAGTTGACCTTAACGGTACCATCTTCAACGCCCTGCACGGAAAAGCTGACATCAGCATTTGGAATTAAAAATTGCAGCTGAAAAGCCGGGATAATTTCACCGGAAGATAACAGGTAAATCTGAGGTTTGAATTTTTTATTTTCACTGTCTTCAAATCTTTCCACGTCATCAACTTTTGAAACATTACCAATTTTTGTCACAGTGCTTTTTAAATCAGCCTGTTCAAAATCCAGCTCGAGCTCAAACTCCATGTCTTCGGGTAATGTTCTTTCCCGCAAAATATTATTAGTAACCGGTTGCCAGCGCTGCTCAATCAGAGCAACAAACTGATAACTGTTTTCTGTTAACACAATGCCAAGCTCTGTCGCATTGAGTAAGGAGTCATCCTGAGCCAGTTGTAATAAAGCCGTAAAACGTTCGGCTTCTGTTTTCAGGCGCTCTTTAGGTGAACCGGAGGTTATTGCCAGTGTTGCCATCGATAAAATGATGGAAATAAGCACAATAACAACCAGCAATTCAATTAAGGTAAAGCCTGCATGCCGTTTTAAATGATTAAAACGAT
>Ga0316205_10003476_pt1 | contig 14852 bp, 14 predicted proteins | sample 3monthpyrite_MG_FD_204941 | JGI IMG/M metagenome (GOLD analysis project Ga0316205, IMG submission 204941) | Microbial mat bacterial communities from mineral coupon in-situ incubated in ocean water Damariscotta River, Maine, United States -... | ecosystem: Environmental > Aquatic > Marine >... | reverse complement strand
AACGAGGTGTAGATGATCGCGATCACCGACAGGGCAAAAACGAAATCCTGCATGTGGAAACTGGCCACCGGAAACATCGGCAGGCTAAAACGGAGGAAACCGTATCCACCCATTTTCAGCAGGATCGCGGCCAGCACGATAGAACCCGCCGTCGGCGCCTGAACGTGGGCATCCGGCAGCCAGGTGTGCAACGGCCACATTGGCAGCTTTACCGCGAAACTGGCGAAAAACGCCAGCCACATCAGGGTTTGTGCCCCGCCAACTATTTGCCAGCCAAGGATGGAAATGCTCTCGGAACTAAACGTATGGTTTAGCAGCGTCGGAATATCGGTCGTGCCCGCGTCATACCACATCGCGATCATGGCAATCAGCATCAGGACCGAGCCAAACAGCGTATAAAGGAAGAACTTGAACGAGGCATAAACGCGGTCTTTCCCGCCCCAAATACCGATGATCAGGAACATCGGGATAAGCCCGGCCTCGAAGAACACATAGAAAAGCACCAGATCAAGCGAGACAAACACGCCGATCATCAGGCTTTCCAGCAGCAAAAACGCCACCATATATTCCTTGACCCGCTTATCCACATTCCAGCTGGCACCGATCACAATCGGCATTAACAGCGTGGTCAGCATCACAAACAGGACCGAAATACCATCAACCCCCAATTTGTAGGTCAATCCGGCGATCCATGTGGTTTCCTCAACCATCTGGAACTCGGGGTTCGAGGGGTCAAATTGTATCAGAATTTCGAGCGAGGCGATGAAGGTGAGAACCGTCACCCCCAAGGCAATCCATTTGGCATTGCGCACAGCCATTTCGTCTTCCCCGCGCAAAAAGACCAGCATTACAGCTGCGCCGAGCATGGGAAAAAACGTAACCAGAGAGAGTAGGAAATCCATCTTAGAGTGTCCCTCGTGTAAACATAAACCAGGTGATCAGCGCGCCAACCCCGAGGATCATCGCAAGGGCATAAGTGAAAACGTAGCCCGACTGCCAGCGCCCCGCGAGCTTTGTGAACCAGGGGATAATCCCCATCGCCAGCCCGTTCAGCCCACCATCAATCACGCTGCCATCGCCTTTTTTCCACAGGAAACGACCAAGTTTCATCGCGGGTTTCACGAAAATCACGTCGTAAAGCTCGTCAAAATACCATTTGTTGAGCAGAAACTGGTAAAGCCCGTGGTTGCGCTTGGCAAATGCCGCTGGCAGGCCGGGCTTGGCCACATAAAACAACCACGCGGTAAGCGAGCCGCCCAACATGGCCACAAAGGGCGACAGCTTCACCCAAGTGGGCACTTCGTGGGCATCATGGATGACTTGGTTGGTTTCATGGTTGATATAAACCGCAGTGCCAAACCACTCGGTTACATACTCGCCAAAGAAATAGTGATAGCCAGCCACGCCAGAAATAACAGCGCCAGCACCCAGCACCGCCAGCGGGATCAGCATCACCAATGGGGATTCCTTGGCGTGGTCGTGGGTATGTTTGTCGCCCTTGGCTTCGCCATAAAAGGTCATGAACATCAGGCGCCAGCTGTAAAACGCAGTCATTGCGGCGGCAATCACCAGCATCCAGAACGCATAGCTCCCCGCCGCAGTGCCCGCCGCAAATGTGCTTTCAATTATCGCGTCTTTCGAGAAGAAACCGGCAAAACCAAAGAAAGTGAGCGGAATGCCGACACCGGTTATCGCCAACGTGCCTACCATCATCGCGGCAAAAGTATACGGAATTTTTTTCCGCAAGTTGCCATAGTTTCGCATATCCTGCTCGTGGTGCATGGCGGTAATGACCGACCCCGCACCCAAAAACAGCATTGCCTTGAAAAACGCGTGGGTAAACAGGTGGAACATCGCAACCTGATAAGCCCCGACACCCGCAGCGGCAAACATATAGCCAAGCTGGGACATGGTTGAATAGGCGATCACCCGTTTGATATCGTTTTGCACCAAGCCGATGGTGGCCGCCACAAAAGCCGTGGTCGCGCCAATGACAGTGACAAATACCAGCGTGCCCGGGGCGTATTCAAACAGAGGAGACATTCTTGCCACAAGGAAAACACCGGCGGTTACCATCGTGGCCGCGTGAATGAGGGCCGAAACCGGAGTCGGGCCTTCCATCGCGTCGGGCAGCCATGTGTGCAGGAAGAGCTGCGCCGATTTACCCATTGCGCCGATGAACAGGAGGAAAGTGATGATCTCGACCGCAGCGAAATCCATGCCGAGGAAGCTCAGCCGTGTGCCGGCCAAGGTGTGGCCCTGCCCGAAAATCACATCGAAACTGATGCTGTCGGTCATCAAAAACAGGCCGAAAATCCCTAGGGCAAAGCCGAAGTCACCGATCCTGTTAACCACAAATGCCTTGATCGCGGCCGCATTTGCGCTCGGCTTTTTGTAATAAAACCCGATCAGCAGATAAGAGGCAACGCCCACACCTTCCCAGCCAAAGAACATTTGCAGAAGGTTATCGGAGGTCACCAGCATCAACATGGCGAAGGTGAAAAAGCTCAGGTAAGCAAAGAAGCGCGGCTTATAGCTTTCGCCTTCGTTCCACTGCGGGTCATTTTCCATATAACCAAGCGAATAAAGATGTACGAGGGCCGAGACCGTGGTGACCACCACCAGCATGATCTGGGTGAGACGGTCCATCCGGATCGCCCAATCGACGTTCAGCGAGCCGCTCTCAACCCAGCGCATAATGGTGATTGTTTCAGTGTTTTCATATTGGCCGAAAAACACGATCCAGCTAAGGAAGGCGGCCAGAAACAACAGCCCCGTGGTAAGATACTGCGCGTTTTTCTCGCCCATGATCCGCCAGCCAAAGCCCGCCAGCAGTGCGCCGATAAGGGGGGCAAAAAGAATGATTGTTGGCATTTCTCTACCCCTTCATCACGTTGACATCGGCAACATCAATGGAGCCACGGTTGCGATAGAATACCACCAGAATAGCCAGCCCGATGGCGGCCTCGGCGGCTGCCACTGTCAGAATAAACAGGGTGAATATCTGCCCCGCCAAATCCCCCAAATGGGCCGAAAAAGCCACCATGTTGATATTCACAGCCAATAGCATCAGTTCAATCGACATCAGAATAACGATGATATTTTTCCGGTTCAGGAATATCCCGAAAATGCCGATCACAAACAGCATTCCTGCCACGGTTAGGTAGTGTTCAATGCCTATGGTCATAGCCCCTGCCCCGGTTTTACATCAATCATTTCAACGGCTTTATCCGCATCGCGGTAGATCTGGTCAATAATATTTTGCCTCCGCACGTCTTTGCGATGAGACATGGTCAGCACAATCGCGCCAATCATGGCGACCAGCAAAATCAGCCCCGCTGCCTGAAACAGATACACATATTGCGTGTAAAGTATATTGCCGATGGCGACGGTGTTTTGCACGTCTTCCACTGCCGGCGTGATGGCGGCGCGCATATCCGGTGCGGCGTCAGCTATTACCCAGCTGCCGGTGGCCAGCAGAAGCTCAACCAAGATCACCAGCCCGATCAGGCTGCCGATGCGCACATATTTCGCCATGCCGGATTTGAGCTCGGCGAAATCAACGTCCATCATCATCACCACAAACAGGAACAATACCGCAACCGCGCCGACATAGACGATCACCAGCAGCATCGCCACAAACTCGGCCCCGAGGATCACGAAAAGCCCCGCCGCGCTAAAGAAGGTGAGAATGAGCCAGAGCACCGAGTGAACAGGGTTGCGCGACAGCACAACCATCAGCCCGGCCACCACCGCCACGGCGGAAAAAAGATAAAATGCAAGGGTCGCTATGACCATCGGTCTGTTCCTTTCAATGCCCTAGCGGTAGGGCGCGTCCAATTCAATATTCATCGCGATCTCGGCTTCCCAGCGTTCGCCATTGGCCAGCAGTTTTTCTTTGTCATAGAAAAGCTCTTCGCGGGTCTCGGTGGCGTATTCGAAATTGGGGCCTTCAACGATGGCATCCACCGGGCAGGCCTCCTGGCACAGGCCGCAGTAAATGCATTTGGTCATGTCGATATCGTAGCGCGTGGTGCGCCGCGAGCCATCTTCGCGCGGTTCAGCATCAATCGTGATCGCCTGCGCCGGGCAAACCGCCTCGCACAATTTACAGGCAATGCAGCGCTCCTCACCATTCGGATAGCGGCGCAAGGCGTGCTCGCCGCGAAAGCGCGGGCTAAGCGGACCTTTTTCATGCGGGTAGTTGAGCGTTGCCTTGGGGCGGAAGAAATACTTCATGCCCGTGCCAAAAGCGCCCACAAAATCGGCCAGCAAAAACCGCTTGATGACTTTGTTAACGGTAACGGTCATATCAGCCCCCTACTGCCCAGCGGATATAAAACCCGCCGAACCATTCAAATTGTGCGGCAGCGGCCACAAAAACCACCCATGCGAGCGATAGCGGCAGGAACACTTTCCAGCCAAGGCGCATCAGCTGGTCATAGCGGTAGCGCGGGACCAAGGCCTTAACCATCGCAAACATAAAGAACCAGAACGCCATTTTCAGGATAAGCCACCAGATGCTATCAGGCAGCCAGCTCACCGGTGAAAGCCACCCGCCAAAGAACAAGATGGTGATCAGCGCGGTCATCAACACCACGGCCATCAGCTCACCGATCATAAACAGCAAGAAAGGCGTGGCGGAATACTCGACCTGATAACCGGCCACAAGCTCGGCCTCGGCCTCGGGGAGGTCAAATGGCGGGCGGTTGGTTTCGGCCAATGCCGACACGAAAAACAGCACCACCATAGGCAGGTGCGGCAGCCAATACCAGCTGAGCGCGCCATAGCCGGCCTGCGCGTTTACAATGTCCGAAAAGTTCAGGCTGCCAGTGCTGATGAGCACGCCAACAATGATAAATCCGATAGAAACCTCGTAAGAGATCATCTGCGCCGCCGAGCGTAGCGCGCCCAGAAACGGGTATTTCGAGTTACTCGCCCAGCCGCCCATGATCACGCCATAAACCTCAAGCGAGCCAATCGCGAAGATATAAAGCACCCCGACATTGAGATCAGACACCACCCAGCCGTCGTTGAACGGAATAACCACCCACGCGACCACAGCCAGAATAAAGGTGATCATCGGGGCCAGAAAAAACACCGCCTTATCAGCGCCTGCGGGCACCACCACTTCTTTGACAATGTATTTGATGAAGTCGGCAAAGCTTTGCAGCAGGCCAAACGGCCCCACTACATTCGGGCCTCTGCGCATTTGCACGGCGGCCCAGATTTTCCGGTCCGCATACATCAGGAAAGCCAGCGCCACCAATATCAGCACAATCACCAGGAGCGATTGCCCGAGGATGACGAGGAAGGTGCCGAAGTAGAAGCCAAAAACGTCTGTCATGAATTCCATAGGCCTACTCCGCCGCCACTTTTGCATTTGCTGCGCTTGCACTGACTTCTGCCATAATAGCCGAGGCGCGTGCAATCGGATTTGTCAGGTAAAAGTCGGAAATTGCGTAGTTTAGCGCCCGTTTTCCGAGCGGTTTTACTTCAGCAGGCTTCCAGTCGTTTTCCGGTACGCTATCCAACGCCGCCAAATGCGGGATTTCGGCAAACATCGCGGCGCGCAACTCGGTAAGGGTGTTGAACGGCAGTTCGGCCCCCAAAGCGCCGGAAAGTGCGCGGATAATGGCCCAACCTTCGCGTGCGTCGCCCGGGGGAAAAGCGGCGCGGTTGGCCAATTGCGGCCGCCCTTCGGTGTTGACAAATATCGCCGATTCCTCCGGGTATGCCGCAGCGGGCAGGATAACATCCGCCCGGTGCGCACCACGGTCGCCGTGCGAGCCCTGATAAATTACAAACGGGCCAGCATCGATATCAAGCTCATCCGCACCAAGGTTATAAATCACCTCAGCCCCGTCAAGCGCGCTAATCATGCCGCCTTCGGTGGCAAAGCCAACATCCATGCCGCCAACCCGCGCGGCGGCGGCATGCAACACCATGAATTTGGAATCCGTTAGCTCAACAACGCGCTTCACAGCCTCAAGCACCGCTTCGCCATCTTTGCCCTGCAAGGCACCCTGTCCGACAATAATGAGCGACGGCACCTCAAGCACCTGTTTGAACTCGATATTCAGCAGTTTTTCAATATCGGCAACAGTATTGCCCATATGCGTGTATTCATAAGTCAGGTCAACTTTGTCACCAATCAGGCCAACTTGTGCGCCGCGCGACCACGCCGCCCGAAGCCGTGCATTGAGCACCGGCGCTTCGTCGCGCGGGTTGGTGCCAATCAGCTGGATCATTTGCGCATCGTCAATATCGGCAATGGTTGCGGTGCCCACATAGCCGGAACGGTCACCGATTGGCAAGTAAGCGCCATCAACGCGGCACTCGACATTGCCACCCGCGCCACCGATCAGGGTTTTAAGCGCATACATCGCCTCGGTGCTCGCCAGATCACCGGCAATTGCCGCCACGCGTTTACCGTCAACCGCATCTACAATTGCGGCCATCGCCTCTTCCCAGCTTGCCGGCTTTAGCTTGCCGTTTACCCGCACATAGGGAGTATCGAGCCGCTGGTGGCGCAACCCGTCCCATACAAAACGGGTTTTGTCGGAAATCCACTCTTCGTTCACATCGTCATGGTTGCGCGGCAAAATCCGCATCACTTCGCGGCCTTTGGTGTCTATCCGGATGTTGCTGCCAAGCGCGTCCATCACATCAATACTCTCGGTTTTACGAAGCTCCCAAGGCCGCGCCGTGAAGGCGTAAGGCTTGCTGGTGAGCGCACCAACCGGACACAGATCAATGATATTGCCTTGCAGGTTGCTGTCGAGCGTTGCGTTCAGATAGGTGGTAATTTCGGCATCTTCGCCGCGGCCGGTTTGGCCCATGGTCATAATACCCGCTACTTCGGAGGTGAAGCGCACACAGCGGGTGCAGGAAATGCAGCGGGTCATGGTGGTGGCGACCAGCGGGCCTAGGTCGAGGTCGGTTACCGAGCGTTTGGCTTCGCGGGAGCGCGAAAAATCAACGCCGTAAGCCATGGCCTGATCCTGCAAATCACACTCGCCGCCCTGATCGCAAATCGGGCAATCAAGCGGGTGGTTGAGCAGCAAAAATTCCATCACACCTTCGCGTGCCTTTTTCACCATCGGTGATTTGGTTTTCACCACCGGCGGCTGGCCTTCCGGCCCCGGGCGCAGGTCCCGCACCTGCATGGCGCAACTGGCCGCAGGCTTGGGCGGACCGCCGACAACTTCCACAAGGCACATCCGGCAATTACCGGCAATGCTCAGCCGCTCATGGTAGCAAAAACGCGGAATCTCGATGCCCGCCACTTCGGCGGCCTGAAGAATGGTCATTGCGCCATCAACTTCGATCTCGTTGCCGTCGATGATGATTTTCTTTAGATTAGTCATTTGCCATTTCCTGCACGTCCGCGCGATTGTTCGCGTATTTCAGTATTTTTCTCATTCGCATATTCCGGCCAACACCCAGCGGGTTGGCGCATCGTATCTTTCTTCATAAATTACCGGCATATCGGCGCTTGCCATGATTGCAGCGGCAATTCACATACATCGACACCGTGTCGATCCCGTAGGTCATCTGACGCCCGAAACCCGTGACAGGCTCAACCGCGCGCCCGGCACGGGTTGCCGACGGTATCGTGGCCGGATTCTGGATCGTCAGTTTCATCACTTCTCCGTTTTGCGCAAGCGCCAGTTGCTTCGGCGCTTGCATGGTATTTAGGCCGTTAGGGCTTTAGGATTGGGTTTCTTCGGTTGGTTCTACTTCAGATTCCACTTCAGGTTCTACCGTGGGTTCAGGCACCGGTTCTGGCTCTGGCGCAGGCGCTACCACAATGGGTGCCGGTGTCGGGCGCGCAACCTCCAAGCCGATAAAATAATCGGCCAGCGCATAATCCGTCGCGGCTTCGGCGCGGGCATCCGCGCATACTTGTTCTGCCGGTATGCCATTCAGGCTTGCCAGTGTTTCGGCAAATGATTTTTCTTTTTCCGCGTCCAGCCTTGGCAGGCTACAACTTACAGAGCCTTCACCTTCGGCTTCGCATATTGCTACGCGATTGAGCTCAACTTCAACCGGGTTGAAGGTGAGGGTTGGGCACACCGAGGCAATAGCTTCGGCACGGCCCGCCAAACGGCCCACATTGGTTGCAAAATAGCTATCCAGTGCAGTGCCGTTGTTTCCGATACCAATTCCGGCAGCACAACCCGCCAGTCCGGTTGTGAGGGCGATAATAATTACTGTTCGTGAATTCATAACTTTACTCCGCTGCAATAGGGCTAACACGCCCCGTTTTACTATACTTGATCCTGTCTTCAATTTCATTTCTGAAATGCCGCACAAGGCCCTGAATGGGCCAAGCGGCGGCATCGCCAAGCGCACAGATCGTATGCCCTTCAACCTGTTTTGAAACATCCAGCAGCATGTCGATTTCCTCGAGTTCGGCCTCGCCGGTTACCAGCCTGTCCATCACCCGCATCATCCACCCGGTGCCTTCGCGGCAGGGCGTGCATTGCCCGCAGCTTTCGTGCTTATAAAATTTGCTTAGCCGCCAAATGGCTTTAATGACGTCGGTGCTTTGGTCCATCACAATCACCGCCGCCGTGCCAAGGCCCGAGCGCTGCTCGCGCAACCAGTCAAAATCCATAATCGCGTCGTTACAAATATCGGCGGGCAGCAATGGCACCGACGAGCCACCTGGAATAACCGCTTTCAGGTTTTTCCAACCACCGCGCACGCCGCCGCAATGGCGATCCAGCAACTCGCGCAGCGGAATCGACATGACCTCCTCGACCACACAAGGGTTTTCCACATGGCCGGAAATGCCAAACAGCTTGGTGCCGGCATTATTTGGCCTCCCCATGCCGGAAAACCATTCGGCCCCGCGCCGCAAAATCGTGGGCACCACGGCGATGCTTTCCACATTGTTCACGGTTGTTGGCGCGCCATAAAGGCCAACACCCGCGGGGAATGGCGGTTTCATCCGCGGCATGCCTTTGCGGCCCTCAAGGCTTTCCAGCAGCGCGGTTTCCTCGCCGCAAATATAGGCACCCGCGCCGTGCACGAGGTAGAGGTCAAAATCCCATCCCGAGCCAGCCGCGTTTTTTCCGAGCAAGCCAGCGCTATACGCTTCATCAATCGCGACCTGAAGCGCCTCTTTCTCGCGGATGAACTCGCCGCGAATATAAATATAGCCCGCGTTTGCCCCCATGCCGAAACCGGCAATCAGGCAGCCCTCCACCAAGGTGTGCGGGTCATGGCGCATGATCTCGCGGTCCTTACAGGTGCCGGGTTCGGATTCGTCGGCATTTACCACCAGATAGCTCGGGCGACCATCGCTTTCCTTGGGCATAAACGACCATTTAAGCCCGGTCGGGAATCCAGCGCCACCGCGCCCGCGCAGGCCCGAGGCCTTTACCTGCTCCACAATCCAGTCACGCCCGTTTTTGATGTAATCACCGGTGCGGTCCCACGCGCCGCGTGCCATTGCGCCTTTCAGCGAGCGGTCTTCCATCCCGTAAAGGTTGGTAAAAATCCGGTCTTGGTCTTTGAGCATGCTACTCTCCGTCTTGCTGGCGTTGCCGCCAGACCCTGAATAATACGATCATCGCAAAGGCAAACCCTGCCAAGGCTATGAAATCAATCAAAAAAGCATAGCGCACCGGCAGGCCAAGCTGGCCGCCCAGCCAGGAGCCGCCCATCAGCACAACCACCGATACCAGCATTACAATCGAGGCTAGTCTGGTTTGCTTGCGCTGATTTTGTGCGGTTTTTTTATCTGGCACGGTGCGTTATCCTTTTTTTGTCTTTAGCGAGCGCGTGGCCGCGCTCTGAGTTTTATTTTTTAACCAGCTCAATGGCTTGCGCCACCCAGTCATCGCGGCTGACACGGCCTTTGAAGCTGACAAGGTGCTGGTCGGCCCACGCCACCTGCTCGATGTTCCAACTCGCGATCTGGTCAAAGTGGTAGACGCCCGCCGCATTCAGCTCTTTTTCCAGCTTGGGGCCAACGCCTTTGATCATCTTCAGATCATCGGCCTTGCCACCGCGCGCCTTGCCGAGCAATTCGGGCTTGGCCTCACCCGCGCCCACTTCCTCTGCATGGTCTTCATGAACCGGTGCGGGGGCTGGCTTTGGCTTGGGGGCAACCTTTGGCTTTGGTTTTGGCTTGGGTTTTGGTGCCGCCTTAGGCTTAGGCTTGGGTTTTGGTTTTGGCGTTGCCTTAGGCTTCGGTTCCGCCTTCGACTTGGGTTTTGCTGCCGCTTCAGGTGTTGGTGCGGGCGCTGGCTCGGGTGGTAAATCGGCATGTGGGGCCAAGCCCATTTCGGATCTGGCCAGATCAATGGCGCGCACATCCACATCGCCACGCCCGACCGTGCGGGTTTTGCACATGGCAACGGCCACCACAAAACCGACAAGGAAAACAATCACGAAAAGAATCACCACTGTTGGCCAAAAATCGAAGAAAATCCATGACAGGAAGCCTACCACCAATGCCGCCAACAGCGCCAAAAGGCCACCAGTCAGCACGCATTCATTGTCTGTAGAATAATGTTTCTTCATTCTCTTTCTCCCATTTAGAAGCTCGTTTCCTCCTGTCAGGTTGCCATCTCTTTGGCTTGGCTCACCCAGTCATCCCGGCTTATCCGGCCCTTGAAACTAACCAAATGCTCATCCGCCCAGGCCACCTCTTTTTCCGACCACCCGGCGATTTGCCGATAGTGGTAAACCCCGGCCGCGTTCAGCTCTTTTTCAAGCTTCGGGCCAATACCCTTAATCTTTTTCAAGTCGTCCGCTTCGCCTTCGGGCGCGGTCAAAAGCGCGGGCTTGTCATCATCCGAGCGCGGCGCGGCAGGCTCCACCACCGGTGCCGGTTTCTCGGCCTTTGCCGCCACGGGCTTCGGTGCGGGTTTGGCGGTCGCGTCTGCTTGTTGCCCGACCGGCACTGGCGCTTTCCACAATGGCACTTCGCCGCCGTCAATCCGTTTCACGCTGTCACCAAAGGCAACGGCCAGCGAAACCGAGCCGTTAAGCGCCTCGCCCTTTTTATCGGTCAGCGTTGTCGCGCCGCCTTTTGGTTCGGCAGCAAACCGGCCATTTTGCGGACCGGGAGTTGGCACCTTGCCTGCCGCAAAGTCCTTAAGCAAACCGCGCAGGCTGTCCGCGGTCAAATCCTCATAATAATCTTTGCCGATTTGCGCCATCGGCGCATTGGTGCAAGCCCCGAGACACTCGACCTCTTCCCAGCTCAGCTTACCATCCGCACTCGGCAAATAGGGCTTTTCGTTGATCATCTCTTGGCACACCGCTATCAGGTCTTCCGAACCGCAAAGCATGCAGGAAGTGGTGCCGCAAATCTGGATATGCGCGACGGAACCAACCGGCTTGAGCTGGAACATGAAGTAGAATGTGGCCACCTCCAGCGCCCGAATATAGGGCATGCCGAGCATATCTGCCACGCCTTCAATCGCGGGTTTGCTCAGCCAGCCTTCCTGCTCCTGTGCGCGCCAAAGCAGCGGAATAATGGCCGAAGCCTGCCGCCCTTCGGGGTATTTCTTGATCTGCTCTTGCGCCCACGCAAGGTTGGCGTCGGTGAAAGCAAAGCTTTCGGGCTGGTCTGGGGTCAGTCGGCGTAGCATTACCGGCACATCTCCGCACTAAGGGTTACAGTATCACGGGTTGGGGGCAAGGAAATGAACCCCTCCGCTTCCAATTCTCCGATCAAGCCAAAGGCGGTCGAGGCATCTAGCCCCTCAACCGGCAGCAACGAGCTGAATTCGCTCGCGGTAATGCTGCAATTGTTTTGCTTGATCAGGTTGATGAAGATGTCACGCGGGGTGGCGGCAGCCACCGGCGCAGCAGACGCCACAACACAAAGCGGTGGCGCAACCTGCAGCGTTTGCCCGCCATCGGGGCTGGTGGCGGTGCCGTCAGCCATCATCTGGCTGAGCATCTGGATGGTCGGGCCAAACTCAAGCCCGGCCGCGCCGATCATCGCACCGACATTGCTTTGCGAAACCTCGCAGTTATTGGCCGCCAGCATGGCCAGAACGCCAGCGCGCGGGTCTGACGCCTCAACGCTCGCTTCTGGCATTTCGGGTGCTATTTCTAGAGGCGTTTCAAGCACTTGCTCGGATTCCACCTCTGGCAGCGGTATCGCGGCCGGCCCGTCGCTTTGCGCACAAATCGCGCTGCTTATTTGCAGCACTGTCCCGCCATCGGCATAGCTTGCATTTCCGGCGGCAACCAAAGCATCGGCAATCCGGAAGGCCTGATCCATGCGCACACCGGCGGCGGGCATCAGGTCTCGCGCCGCTGCTTCCGACAAGGCGCAACCGTTTTGGGACATAACCGCCATAAATATTCCCTCGGGCGAGCCATCGTTTTCCATCATCTCAACCACATCCGGGGCTTCAATGACAGGGGTTGGCGTTTCGTTCTGGGTATTCTCAACCACCTGTGCGGGCTGCGCGACGAGGGCCTGTTCGGGGTCACAAATATCCGGTCCGGCCACAAATTCGCCTTGTGCGCCAACCGTTACCTGCCCGCTGGCAATAAACGCGCCCAATCCGGTCAGGGCGTTTTGCTGGGTCATCCCTGCCGCATCAAACAATGCCTGTGCGTTGACCACCGGAATGGTGCAGCCAACCGCATTGAAAATGCCCATAACCTGCACCGATTCAGCCGACATGCCGGGCGCAACCGGCACAGTAACCTGCGCGGGCGGGGTGACAACAGCCGGTGCCTGCTCTACCGGCAGAACCGGAGCAGCGCCGTTTGCAATGCAATAAGGGGCTGATAAAACAAGGTTTTGCCCGTCTGCCATGCTGGCAAAACCGTCGCTCAGCATTTTGCGGCCTATAAAGCTGACATAGCCCTGATCAATACCTGCTTCCGCGATATAGGTATCGGGATTTTGCAAATTAACCGTGCAGCCATTTTGCGCCATCAGGTCAACCAACCCGCGCACCTGGGTCAGGCCAAACATGCCCGAGCGGTCTATTTCGCCAGCCACTTGCTCCATAGGTTCAACCTGAACCGGCCGTTGCACGGGCGCTTCAACCGGCGCTTCAACCTCCGCCATTACTGGTGAACAATAGGCACTGCTGACGCTCAGCAGGCCGCGCCCGCTGTCAAAACTGGCAATACCGGCCTCGATCATCGGGCCAATGATAGCACCAACACGCTGCTGCGAGAAACCACGCGCGGTAAACACCTGCTCACCTTCGGCTTCGGTCATTTCACAGCCGTTTTCGGACATAATGGCCACGAATTGCTGCACATCGGGCTGACCGAGCAGGCTGGCCACGTCGTTACCACTCGAGCAGCTACCATCGACAAGATTAAGGGTGCTGCCATCAAGCCGGACTTCACCCGCGGCGACCATGGCGCCAACAATGGCGCGGGTTTCGGCGCGGTCAAAGTTAAATCGGGGCAGGATATTGCCAGCCTGTGCCTCGGTCAAAACACAGTTATTGCCTTTCAGAATTGAACGGAGCATTTCGATGCGCACCGGGTCGAGAGATTGCCCCATTGCCGCGCTTGCCACCAGCACCAGCATTCCGCCCGAGATCAAAGCCTTAAACCCCATGATATGTCTCCCGATAAAAAATCCCTGCTTTTTCACGTTGTTCGCATGCCCAAAGGCGTTTCAACGGTGCACTCATATCGCGCCAAACCACCATTTGCCCGATCAGGGCAAATGTGGGCAAAGCCACTAACGATATTAGTGCTGCTGAAATCATCTGTCGATCTCCCCGAATACCACATCCATCGAGCCGATCAGCGCCGCAATATCGGCGAGCTGGTGGCCGGTGCCCATATGGTCCATCGCGGCCAAATGCGCATAACCCGGCGCGCGGATTTTCACTTTATAAGGCCGGTTGCTGCCGTCAGCGACCAGATAAACCCCGAACTCTCCCTTGGGAGCTTCCACCGCCGCATAGGTTTCGCCCGCAGGCACATGAAAACCTTCAGTATAGAGCTTGAAGTGGTGAATCAGCGCTTCCATCGAGGTTTTCATCTCGGGGCGTTTGGGCGGCGCAATTTTGCCGCGTGTCAGCACTTCGCCACCCTTGCAGTCGTTCAACTTCACCACAGCCTGCCGGATGATCTTGATGCTTTCGCGCATTTCGGCCATCCGCATCAGGTAGCGGTCATAACAATCGCCGTTTTTGCCGATGGGCACCTGAAACTCAAACTCGTCATAGCATTCATAGGGCTGGGCGCGGCGTAAATCCCATGCCAAACCCGATGAGCGCAGCATCACGCCGGTCATCGCAAAATCCAGCGCGATTTGCTCGGTCACGATGCCAATATCGACATTGCGTTGCTTGAAAATCCGGTTTTCGGTCAAGAGATTGGCCATATCATCCAACACCGGCGGAAACGCGACCGCCCATGCGTCAATATCATCCACCAGCTTTTGCGGCAGGTCCTGGTGCACCCCGCCGGGGCGGAAATAGTTGGCGTGCAGGCGAGCCCCGCAGGCACGCTCGCAAAAGATCATCAGCTTTTCACGCTCGTCAAAACCCCAGATATTGGGGGTCATCGCGCCAACATCCATCGCTTGCGAACCAACATTCATCAGGTGGTTCAAAATCCGGCCGATTTCACAAAACAGCACCCGGATAAGCTGGCCACGTCGCGGCACTTCCACCCCCGTCAGCTTTTCAATCGCCAAACAAAACGCGTGCTCCTGATTCATCGGAGACACGTAATCCAGCCGGTCAAAATACGGTATATTCTGCAAATATGTCCGGCTTTCCATCAGCTTTTCAGTGCCACGGTGCAGCAGGCCCACATGCGGATCGGCGCGCTCGACAATCTCGCCATCAAGCTCCAGCACCAAGCGTAGCACGCCGTGCGCGCTCGGG
>Ga0316205_10003475_pt1 | contig 14857 bp, 12 predicted proteins | sample 3monthpyrite_MG_FD_204941 | JGI IMG/M metagenome (GOLD analysis project Ga0316205, IMG submission 204941) | Microbial mat bacterial communities from mineral coupon in-situ incubated in ocean water Damariscotta River, Maine, United States -... | ecosystem: Environmental > Aquatic > Marine >... | reverse complement strand
ATCAAGGACGCCGAGCCTGCTGGCACTATCGTCGAGAACGCCGGCCCAACCGAGGACGTGTACTTCTGTACACGACGAGGGCAGGGCCAAGTTCTCGGCGAAATAGGCCGAAGGATCGGTGTCCTAGAAGGGAGTCGCCCTACAAGCCACGTCGATGGGCTCCTTCTTCCCACCGCACTCCTTGAAGCGCGCCATGTGGAAGATTCCCACCTTGCGCCCTTGCACATCGCGCACATCGGACTCTCCGAAGCTGTGCTCAGCGCGCCAGATCAGCCGCCCATCTTCGTTGGTGGTCGGGGTGAGCCCCTGCTCCAGGGGCAGCCAGCCTGCGTAGGTGTCGTAGCTATAGGTGCAGCCCTCTTCCGGCTTCGATGCCTTCTCGCCCGTGTGGAAGTAGTAGATCGGCTTACCCGTGGCGTGCTTGGGCGCTTTCTCCAGGGCCTTGGTCGGGAAGGCGTCGTCCTCGAGGTCCCACAGATCGGCCTGGTTGTCGCAGTGCTCGAACATCCACGGCTGCTCGGCCTTCACGAAGGGGTTGGTGCCGACCGGGTTGGAGTCCTCCTTCTTCTCGCCCTTGTACAGGGTCCAGTACAGGTCATCGATGCGCAGCCGGCACTTCTTGGGGTCGACCTTGGCGTAGAGCTGGCCCTGGAGCTTGTTGCCCAGGTTGGCACGCCGGGCCTTCCACATCTTGAACACCCGCGGATCCTCTGCCGCTTCGGCCTCGCGCTTGGACTTCTTGGCCGCAGCTACAGCCGCTTTGATGTCTTCATCCGAGGCGGTGGCACCGAGCTTCTTCAGCTTCTTGGGCGAGCAGGCTTTGTCCCAGGCGAGCAGCCCCTCACACCAGTCCTGGAGCCTCTCCCGCTCCGAGCACTTGAGCTCGAAGGTGCCGTCCTTCTTCTCGTTCTTGTCGCAGTCGTAGGAGTAGATATCCCCGAGGGACATGGCCGTGTACTTGGCCTTCACGCCGCCATCGTCCACAAAGGTCATGCGGGCGAGGGGGTTGAGCTTGTCCGGCCCGTTGGGTTGGGCCTCGCTCATGACGAAGGTCTTGCCCGTCAACGAATCGACCGTGAGATCGCAGGTGGCCTCGGGAGTGCCCCCGGTACAGGCCAGGGTGGAGAGGACGACTGCAGCAGTAAAGAAGATGAGAGGTGTGCGCATCAGTTCCTCGAGATCTGGATGGTGTGGATCGTCACGTCTTCGACTGGCCGCTGGCCCCTGAGCTCGACATTGATGATGTCCTTGACCACCGGCATCTCACACTTGCCGAAGATCGTGTGCTTCCCGTTGAGGTGGGCGGGCTTGCTATCGGTGATGAAGAACTGCGACCCATTGGTCCCCGGCCCCGCGTTCGCCATGGCGAGCAGGCCGATCTCGTTGAAGCGAAGATCGTTGTCGACCTCGTCCTCGAAGCGATAGCCCGGCCCTCCGCGACCGGTTCCGAGTGGATCGCCGCCCTGAATCATGAAGTCCTTGATGACCCGGTGGAAGATCGTGTTGTCGTACAGCTTCGCCTTGGTCATCTGCCCATTCGTCGGGTCCTTCCATTCCTTGCTTCCCTCTGCCAGCCCGACGAAGTTGGCGACCGTGAGCGGGGCCTTGTCGGCGAAGAGGGTGCAGGGAATATCGCCCTTGTTCGTCTTGATCGTCGCGGAGAGCTTGGAGTCGCGGGTGATATTCGCGTCCTTGAGCCACTGCTCGACCTTGTCCGGGTTCGCGGCCTTGGGCACCGGCCGGGTCCGCCCAGGCGGCTTGCGCTGAGCGGAGAGGCGCTTCTCGAGGCTCGCGACCTTGCCCTTGAGCTGCGCGATCTCCTTCTGCTGAGCATCTCGCTCAGCCACGATCGAGTCGTGTTCGGCCTGCGGAACCCCGCATGCCATGAGCCCGAGCGTGAACAACACCGACAGCTTGCGCATATGTCTCCTCCGTTGGAAGGGCGGTTAACCGCGTGCTGGCGCGACGAAAAGGAATAGGGGGTGCTCATTGTACGGAGCCCCCATGCACACCATCTTTCTTCGCACCGCGCTGTTCACCCTTCCCAAGGACGGGCACGCCCCGATCGGCGCTGTGATCGTCGAGGGAGAGATCGTCGATCGTCCCTCCGGTGGCATCGTCATCGTCACCAGCGGATACAAGGATTCCCGCGGCAAATCCCTCGAGGGTGCCACGGTGAAGCTCCACCTCCCGTGGGCCAAGATCGACCACATCCTGCTGGCCGACTGACTCAGTCCCGCCGGCCGGGAGCCCAGGCCCACAAGCCCCCTAGCACCAGGCCACACAGGGCCACGAACCAGTCCCCCCACCGCGAGTAGATCGTCGGGAAGGTGGCGCTGCGTACCTCTGCCAGCTTGCGGGTCACCTCGAATAGGCCAGTCTGGGAATGGATCACCCCGTGGGGCTCCACGATCATCGACACCCCCGAGTAGGTGCTGCGGATCATCGGCACCCCCAGCTCGGTGGAGCGCGCTGCGGCGAGCATCCCGTGCTGGTAGGGCGCAGCGCTGTCTCCGAACCAGGCATCATTGGTGACGTTCACGAACAGATCCGGCGAGGCGAACAACCTGCAGGTGTCTGGGAGGATCGCCTCGTAGCAGATGGGGGCGGCCATGCGCAGACCCGCCACCTCCAGCACGATCGGATCGACCCCAGCGCGGAAGTCCCCGATGCCCCCGATGGCCTTCGCCAGACCCGGAAAGTACTCGCCCATCGGCATATACTCGCCGAAGGGCAGCGGGATCAGCTTGTGATAGGGCTCGGTCATCTCGCCCTCTGCGTCGAAGGCGTACACGCTGTTGTAGACCTCGATCCCGTCCGGCACATCCTTCACCGTGCCCGCACCGACCACCATGGCGAACCGACCCTCCCGAGCCAGCCGCGACAAGCGCTTCTGCACCCGGTTCCCCCGCCGACGCTCGGTCTGGTTGCGGCCGCGGTTGTTGAGGTAGGGGCTCGCCCCTTCTGGCCAGACCACGAGATCGACGGTGTCTGGCGGAATGGTCTCGGTCCACTCCACCCACTCCATCAACCCGGCCCGACTGCCCATCGCCATGCGCTCGACCATGGTGACGCTGCTCTGGAGCTGGGCCAACTTGACCACCCGGGCCTCGCGCAGCCCGGCCTCGATGGACTCGTAGCGCCACGACCCATAGACCACGACACCCAGCAGAGCCGCTGCGAAGCCCAGGGCTGCAAAGCCCGGTGGCTCCCGGTTGCCCTCGCGGAGGCGGTAGAACCACTCGCCCAGCACGGCATTGCCCAGGAAGATCAGGTAGGTCAGGCCCCACACCCCGGTCACCCCGACGATCTGCCAGGTGAGCGCGACCTGGTACTGCCCAACCCCGTGGTTGTACGGGAACAGGAATAGCTTCATCATCCCGTACTCAGCCAGCACCCACAGCGCCGGCCAGGCCAGCACCCACCAGGTGCCCAGGCGCTTACGCAGCGGGTGAACACTGCCCCAGAGCAGGATGTAGGGCGCCCCAAAGGCCGAGGCGAATAGCAACAGGATCCCGAAGGCCGCCACGAAGGGCAGGTTGCTGAACAGGTCGATGGTGTCGATGAGCCAGCGGAAGATCGCGGCCACCCCAAACACCCCGTACAGGTAGCCCAGCCAGCGGTTGGAGCGGCCTGCCCCCTCGCGCACGACCCAGAACATCGGCAACAGGCCAAACCACTGCAGCCAGTGCAGATTCGTGGGAGGTGCCTCCAAGGACATGAAGGAGCACGCGATCAGCGTGACCGCGATGCGCAGCGCCAAATCGGCGCGCGAGCCCTCTACCAACGGGGTTCCCGCTTCTGCGCGAAGGCCTCGAGCCCCTCGAAGATCTCGCCGCTGACCAGGGCGCGCGCCCCCGCTTCGGTCTCCAAGCGGAACCGTGCATCATCATCGAGCTCGGTGGTCTGGCGCAGCGCGATCAGGGCCTGACGCGTTGCAGACGGAGCACCGCGCACGATGCTCTGGGCGATCTCTCGTGCCCGGGCCAGCGCCAACCCGGCATCGACCACCTCGTTGACCAGGCCCCAGTGCGCTGCGGTGTCCGCGTCGATCTTCTCGCCGGTGAGGATGAGCTGCGCAGCCCGAGACTGACCCACCCGCTTGGAGAGCCGAACCGTACCCCCCACGTCCGGGACCATGCCGAAGCGGGTCTCCGGCATGGAGAAGAAGGCCCCCGAACCCGCCACCCGGATGTCTGCGGTGAGCGCGAGCTCCAACCCGCCACCGGTGCAGGCCCCCTCGATGGCCGCGATCACCGGTGCTGGAATGCGACCGATGGCGCCGAACGCGTTCTTGAGTCCACCGATCACTTCGGTGAGCCGGTAGGTGTCCCCGTTGCGGACCAGCGGGGCGATCTCCCCAAGCAACGGATTGTCTGCAGACAGATCCATGCCCGAACAGAAGTGCTCGGCCGAGCCCGTGAGGATCACCACCCGGGGGATGCGATCCTGCAGCCGCAGACCCTCGATCCGCAGCGCATCCCACAGCGTCTTGTCCAGCGCATTCCGGCGAGAGGGTCGATCGAGCGTGACCTCGACGATGTCCCCCGTTCTCGCCACACGCAGCGTCTCAGCCATTCCGACCCCTCCTTCATCGAGCAGCCGTACCCTATCGTCCGGCGCGTTTACAAACCATTGACCGGTCTTCATTCGCTTTTGACGCCGGCGCGACACCGTATGGGTAGGCTGCATCCACCCAGCCTGGGAGCGCACATGCGAAGAAGAGACTTCCTGGTCGGGTCCGCCGCAACCGCCGGCTTGCTCTACGGCGGATCCGCCTACGGTCAGGTCTGGGGCCACGCTCCCGAAGAGTCCGCATCCTTGCTGCTCGGTGAGGGAGTCAAGGCCAACAAGGTGCTCGAGGTCTTCCTCTACGGCGGCCTCTCCCCATGGGAGTCCTTCTACACCGTACCCGAGTTCGGCCGACCCGAGGATCCGGACTACGCCAACCAGCAGTTCTACCTCTTCCAGTCACAGCTCTCCGACGTATTCACCGGCGCCTGCGGCATCCCCAATGACCAGTGGATGCAGCCCTTCGCGCTGGACTCTGCCGGGACCATGGTCAACCTCGGGCCCGCCGCCCAACCCTTCCAACAGCGCCCCGACATCCTCGCCCGGATGCGGGTGGTGGTCATGCGCCATGCCCTCGAGCCCCACGAGGCCGCCATCCCCTACGCGCTCTCTGGAATGCGTCTCGGAAGCCCCCGCCTGGTCGGTATGGGCGCCCATATCCAGCGCCACTTCATCGAGGTCGCTCCCCGCGCAGAGCCCTATTCCTACGTGCTCCAGCCCGAGAACATCCTGGGCACGGACAACACCCGGGCCGCCGACGCCGTCGGGCTGCACCCCGGATCCGCTCGCCCCCTGGCCCTCAAGATCAACAGCAGCCAGCGCTTCCTCTCCCAGCTCGACCGCGCCAACCTCGGCGATCGGCGGGCCGCCTGGGACGCTCTCTCTCAACACTACGCCCAAGCCAGCCGGGCTCGCTACCAGGTCGACGGCGTGCCCCTGCGCGCTTCCTCGCTCAGCGATCACCAGGCCGCCTCCACCTCGATCCGCCAGGCCGATGCCATCCGCAACGTGCTCGGCGACGGGTTCATGGCCCAGCGGGGAGCGTCCGCGTGCAGCGCCAGCGAGGACCTGGCCTACACCTCTATGGGGCTCGAGTCCGCGGTCCGCCTGCTCAATCACCCCACCGCAGCGGCCCGCTACGTCAATGTCGTCGACACCGGGCTGCGACTCGCCGACGGAGGCGGGGGCTACGACACCCACTTCGACCACCCCTATCCCCAGGCCCGCAACACCACCTATATGCTCCAAGAGGTCGCCCAGCGCATCAACCAGCCCGGCGAGAACGACCCCACCAAGCTCGACCTCGACGAGACCATGGTCGTGCTCACCACCGAGTTCGGCCGCACCCCCACCCGACAACCCGGGGGCAATGGCACCAACCACCACCCCTATGGCTATGTGTGCATCCTGCTCGGGGGTCCGATCGGGCCCGACCAGGCCGGGGTCGCCGGCGCCATCGGTCCAGACGGACGCGCTACCGACTACATCACCCCGTCCGAGCTCCGCGCCGCCCTGCTCGCCGGAGTCGGCATCTACCCCTTCGCCCACGAGTCCTTCGCCGTCGGCGATGTTCGGGATGTGCCCACCGAGCGAGACGCCCTCGCCTGGCTCCAAGAGACCGTGCTCGGGAGGCCCGCATGACCCTGCTCCTCCTCGCCCTGCTCGCATGCAAGAGCGATCCCCCTACCCCACCCGTGGTCGAGACCGGGCCTCCCTCCAGCTGTGACGCGGGGGATGATGCCTGGGTCCAGCGGGCCATTCCCCTGATGTGGGGTCGCAAGCCCCGAGGCTCCGCAGAGGTCCGTGCGTGGTCCGCCATGGTCGCCCAGGAAGGGCGCGAAGCCGTGGTCCGAGCCATGGCCGAAGACCCTGAGTTCGCGGGCTGGTGGCGCCAGTGGATCGCCGACGCTCTGGCCGTGGCCCGGTCCGGCGACAAGGCCTACTCCGCCTGCTTCATGAGCCCGCGCCGCGACACCCACGACGGCAGCCTCACCCAGTACATCCGCGGAGTCTCAGAGCCCTGGTCGGCCCCCACCCCACCCGGCGGCAGCTTCAATATGGCCGATGTCATCCTCGATGCCATCGAAGCCGACGACCTGGCCGTAGCCTGGCAGGTCAACCTCTACTCCCGCATGAACCGGCCCGTGCAGGGGGCCAATGTCAGCATCGAGGAGCTGGAGTTCAATCGCCGCACCAACTTCGGCGAGTCATTCTTCGAGACCTACCTCAATCGCAACCTCGACTGCGTGCTCTGTCACAACTCCCAGTTCTCGACCACCGACGACGAAGACGCCCGCTACGATCGCACCTGGCAGCTTCCCGGCTTCCACGAGACCGCCCTGCTCGGCAGCAACATCAGCTTCGTCAAGGAAGAGGCGTATGCGATCTTCCGCACCGAGGATGTGCTCCGCTACGAAGGCGCCCGGCGGCCCTTTGGCATGCACGGGGAGTGCGGCCGGCTGCGCGGGCCGAACAGCATCACCGGGCCCGATCTGCTCGGCCAGGACCTCACGATATTCATCGACGAGTACGGCCCCGAGGGCTCGGTCTGGCAGCTCGAGCGGAACCTGGCCACCGGCGCAGATATGCTCGCGGCGGACGGACTCGACATCGTCGGCGAGGGTCAGGTCAGCGGCCGGGAGAGCTTCGCCTACCTGCTGGGCGCCCGCATCTCCGATCTGGTCTTCGAGCAGGCCACCGGCGGCCGGCTCACGATCGCCCATGGCTTCCCGCGCAACCTCGAGCAGGCCAGTCGTCTCGAAGCCCTCACCGACGGATTCGTCGGCACCGGCTTCTCCCTGCGCGAGCTGCTCGTCGACATCACGGCCGACGAGCTCTTCAACCCCGGCCTTCCCAGCGAATGCGAGATGCAGAGCTATGGCCTGCCCCCGGTCTCCAATCCCTGGTCGCGCGAGGAAGAAGACCCCGAGAAGCGCAAAAACTCCCCGGGCGATCTCGTGCATCGCCACACCGCCCGCGTGCTGCTCAACTCGGCCAACGATCACCTCGGATGGGCCCCCCCGCGCGGCTGGCGGCTCTCCGAGGCCGAGAGCGAGTTCCAGGCGAGCATCGGCGTCTGGCTCCGCGAATCCCAGCCCGGCTTCAACGGCACAGACTTCCAGGGCCTGCTCGCACTCCACGATCGCTACGCCGCCTGCGAGTCTGCTGAGCCCGACTGGATCGACGCCCTCCTCGATGACTCCGTTGGGCGATCCACCCGCGAGGTCGTCGCCACGCTGAAGGATCGCCTGCTCGCAAACGGTGCCATCGCCCCCGATGAAGAACCCCTGCTCCAAGCTCTGCTCGGCCCCCTCGACGATCCCGCAGACGCCCTCGACCCCGGCGCGCTGCGAGCGGTCTGCGGCGCGATCGTCACCAGTCCGTCCTATATGCTCGTGCTGAGCCCCCAGGGCATCGGCGATCCGGCTCCCATCGGCGACCGCACCGCTGACGAGTGCGCTCGCGCCACCGCCGACATGGAAGCAGCGGGCTTCAGCGGGCTCAGCTGCGAAGAGCAGTGATCTTGAAATACACCCGCATTCATAGGGACTATTGTCGGCCAGACTCGATAGAACCAGGGATCATGAGTCCTCCGTCCGATGGATACAGTTGTCCAACTCACGGTCGGAGAGTACAATCAGTACATCAAGGCCCCCTGCGGGCTGTGGAAAACATGGGACTTCGGTTTCTGGAAGCTTCCACACCCGCTCCCGGGTGCAGCCCCTATTGGGCAGCATGAGGAGCCCGGGAGCGGGTGCATGTTTCACACTGCACTCCATCAAACGACCGACCACAGCCAGCCAGGCCGTGCGTCGGTCGATTTGCTTTTCGGATGTGTCGGGCTTGTGTCAATGCACGTCAATCCCTGGATCTCCGGGTTGACACAGCTCCTCGCGACGTCTACGATTTCTTCATCGCACTCGACTCGACAGCCTCCTCTGCCGGCACAACACCCAGCAAAGTTCTTTGCGTCTCCTCCATCTCTAGCGGTGGGTGACGGCCAGAGGGGGCTCTCGAGAGTGTGGACCCCGTTCCCCTGCTAGGCTAAGACTCAGCACGGCGGGAATATTCCGCGTCGGATGTCAGGAGGGCACAATGGTCGCATTCATCGGTGGACTCGGCCCCTTGGAGCTCGGTCTCATCCTCGTCCTGGTGCTCATCCTGTTTGGTGCTGGCAAGCTCCCACAGGTGTTCGAGTCCTTCGGAAAGGGCATCAAGAGCTTCCGCGAGGCCCAGAGGGACGATCCAATCGACGTCTCCACCCGCGGCGAGATCTCCGAAGACGCCAACGAGGTTCACGACTCCCACGCGGGCTAGCGGCGTTCGGGAAAGCTCTCCCGTCGGCGTCTGGACTGGTTCCGCCGTGGACGATGCCCCTCGTCGGTCACTTGATTCACCAGGCTCCCTCCTCGGGAACGCAGGTCGCTCCGTGCTGCCGCACTTCGCGACCCGCTCATCGCCCACACCAGAACCAGCCTCAGACGCCTCGGTCCGCTCTTTCCCGAACGCTGCTGGAGCACCAATCAGGTATCGCTCCCGTCGCCTCCTGGTCCGGTTCGCCCGTGGACCTCGCGTCTCGTCGGTCGCCTGCCTCGGCAAGCTCCCTCCTCGCCGACAGCCCGCGCCGATCGGCCAGTCCGCGCTACCTGATTGGTGCTCTAGCCGGCGGTCTGGGGGGCATCCTCTGGCGGCTCTGCTAAGGTCCGGCTTCCCCAGGGTCGAGGAGTCTCCGATATGAAGGTCCACCTGCTATGGCTCGCTCTTCTGTTTGGCTGTCCCAAGGCGGATTCGGTTGTGGACACGGACTCCGACGCGGACACCGATACCGACGCTGATGCGGACACCGACACCGATGCGGACACCGACACCGACACCGATGCCGATGCGGACACGGACACCGACGCCGATGCGGACACCGACACCGACACCGACACCGACACCGATGCGGACACGGACACGGACACGGACACGGACACCGACGCCGATGCGGACACCGACGCCGATGCGGACACGGACACGGACGCCGATGCGGACACGGACACCGACGCCGATGCGGACACGGACACCGACGCCGATGCGGACACGGACACCGATGCGGACACGGACACCGATGCGGACACCGACACCGACCCGACGCCGGCCTGGGCCCTCCCTGCGGGGAACTTCGTGCCTCGCAACACCGACCCGATCGTGATCTTCCCCCGGCCCGATACGGAGACGCCGGCCTGGGCCAAGCACCGACGCCACCACCCAGGCGTTCCGTACCGGGTGCCGATCGGAGTGGCATTCGGGAGCTGGCCGTTCTACTTCGAGGCCGTCTCTCTGCCCGCCGGATGCAGCGTGGGGGACTTCCTCACGCCCAGCGGAGATGAGCTGATCGTCGGAAGCGAGTACGGAGTGGTCAGCTGTCCCGATCCCGTCGCGGGCACCTACCCGATGCATGTGCGGGTCCACTTCCAGGACGACTACCCCAGCGTCGATGTGGAGTGGACACTCGAGGTCACCACCACGGGAACCATCGTCATCGATCCGGTGAACGGTAGCGATCTCACCGGCACCGGAACCCTCGCCAACCCCTTCCAGACCGTGGAGTCCTGGTGGAGAGGCGACCCCACAGATGTGACCTACAGCGGCTACCAGGTGCTCTACCGAGCGGGCACCCACGATGTCGCCGTAGACAACAGCACCTCGGGCGTGACCGGTGGGAACTGGCGCATGTCCAGTGACAACAAGCCGCTGGTTCACTACGGCTACCCGGGTGAGCAGGTGGTCTTCGATATGTCGGACACCACCATCTCGATGAGCAACTCCAGTGCCGTGGGCTCGGCTCCGACCGGCTCCGATATGTTCTTCGGGGGCATCGCATTCGACACCGGGCCCGTGGCACGGGACAATCCGCGCATGTTCACCATGTTCACCGGGGCCTGGGCCCCCCGGGACTACGCGGACCCGGTGAACTCGGGTGGGTCGCGCAATGTGTGGTTCGAGAACAGCTTCCAGAACTTCATCTGCGACACGACATCATCCAACAACGCCGGGGTGCTCTGGTCGTCGAACCCGGGGACCGACGACTGGCGGCACCACACCCTGATCTCGCGCAATCGCTTCGAGAACATCGGTGGAACCTGTGTGAGCACCAACTTCAACGGCTTCTTCATGTCGAAGGCGCACAAGCTGCTGGAGGAGCACACGACCGCTGTGGATGTCGACTTCGGCCGGGGAACGGTGTCCACCAAGACGACCGCGATGTTCCTCTCGTACCGGAACCTCGACTTCAGCGCCTCGCCGGCACTCAACCTGTCGATGCATATCGCGGGGAGCTACTCGCCCGAGACCGGGGGCCCCTTCGAGCTCTCCTACAGCCGAATCAACTTCCAGGACCCTGCAAACCCGGGTGTGTGTGTGATCGCGAATGGAGGTTTTGAAGCCTATGTTCCAGGTCCGGACAAGTACCCCATCTACCAGTATCGGAACACGCTCTCCCGGGCTCCGGTCACTTCTCGCAGCGCCGCCCGCGTCGGAGGTGACTGGCCTGTGTATATCAACAAGTCGCTGTGGGTCGCCGATGATGAGTTCTATCTGAATGGGGTCAATATCAACCCCGCAGATGACGACTTTGTGCTCTTCCCGATCGTCGACGACCCCCTCGATGCCAACCTCGACCTGGTGGGCCCAGACCGAGCGGTCTACCTCGGAACCCACGGAGCGGAGATCAGTGACTGATCTCCGCTCGGCGCTTCGGTAGGGGCTCGGCCTCTACAGCGAGGCGTCGATGATGAGCTCGTAGGCACCGGTGGTGCTGCCGGAGTACCCGCGGACCTCGAGGAAGTAGGTGCCCGGCTGGACGTTCGCGCCCAGCCCGAAGTTGTAGGACACCGATGCGTTGGCGTCGTCGTTCTGGGCGATGATATTGCCCGCTGCGTCGGTCAGCGTGCCGTAGGTGTCGGTGGAGCCCGAGGTGCCGGCCCCGAGGTAGACCGCGGCGTTGGCGACCTCGATGCGGTACACGTCGGTCGCGCCTGCGTCCAGCGTTGCGCTGAGGGTCGCAGAGTCGTTGCCACCGGAGGCGTCGATATTCACCAGGGTCTCGCCGCCGACAGGTGCGGGAGGAGGAGGCGCGGACCCGGTCGCTGTGACCGAGAGCGTGTAGCTGCCGTTGGTGTTCGCGTCGTATCCGCGGACGGCGATGTAGTAGGCGCCGTCGGCGTTGGAGCGGGTGATCTGGAAGTTGTAGCCGGCGCCGCTGTCGTCATCGGCGGCGACCTGGGAGCCCGAGGTGTTGTACAGGGTTCCGTAGGTGTCGGTGTTGCCCGTGGTGGTCACCGTGACCTCGGTGGCGCCGTTGAGCTCGAGGCGGAACACGTCCACATCGCCCGGGTCGAGGGTGGCGGTGAGGGAAGCGCTGCCGTTCACATCGACGGTGGTGGCGCTATTGAAGTCATCGCCGTGGTCGTCGGTGGGGGTGGGAGCGGGCCCGGGTCCGGGCCCCGGGTCGGGGTTTCCGCCGCCAGCTGCGTCGCTGACGTACTGCACATCGGGCACATAAGAGCTGATCCAGCTCTCGAACTGGGAGACCCGAGCGTAGACGCCGGGGTAGTTGGGGGAGGCGCAGCTGTAGCCCCAGCTGACCACGCCGACGAGGGCGTTTCCGTTGCCGGAGTCGACGACCAGGGGGCCGCCGCTGTCGCCCTGGCAGGAGTCGCGGCCGCCGGTGCCGAGGTAGCCGGCGCAGAGCATATCGCTGGTGATATTCACACCGGAGTAGGCGCTATCACACTGGTTGTTGCTGACGATGGGCACGTCGACGGACATGAGCACATCGGGCGAGCTTCCCCCGGAGCTGAGCGTGCCCCAGCCGCTGACGGTGGCGAGGGTACCGGGGCTGGCGATTCCGCCCTCGGCGTCGGCATCGACGAGGGGGACGCTGGTGTAGTTCGCAGCCGAGCCCGCGAGGCGGACGAGGGCGAGGTCATTGCGGTTGGTGCTGGCGTTGTAGTTGGGGTGCACGATGGTCTCGGCGACCCGGAAGACTTCGCCGCCCTGGGACATGCGGTACATGCCGACCTCGACCTGGAGCGAGCTGGCGGGCCGGGTGATGCAGTGAGCGGCGGTCAGGACCCAGTTGTCGCCGATGAGCGAGCCTCCGCAGAAGTGAAAGCCGCTGCGGTCTTGCAGGGAGACCTGATGGGGGTACTCATCGGGTGAGGTGGGGTTTCCGCCGACGATGGCTTGGGGCTTGACTTCTTCGCCCAGTCCACGGTCGGTGGCCAGGTTGGGGTCGCGCTCCGGTCCGCAAGCTGCGGCCATGAGGGTGCAGAACACCATGAGGTGAGTACGCAATTCAATCTCCGTAATAGCAAGTACAAAAGGCCAAACGGCCCGCAGTCGTAGCTGCGGCCACATGACGATGCATAAAACGGAACGGCAAACAAAGGGTGCCCCCAAGCTCGGGGCAACAAAATCCTAGATGCTGTTTCGGATCGGATCTACAGCGATCTGAGGGCCTGACAAGCCCTTGACAGATCGAAGCCTACTCGAGGGTGCCGTCGAGCTGGGCGGTGACGCTGACTCCGGTCCAGTCGGTGAGCACGGCCTCGACCGCCACATCGGTGCCGGATGCGCTGCCCGAGGGAAGCGTGGCGAGTACATTCGTCCAACCATTTCCCGAGTCCGCACAGATCAGGGTGAGGGAGGCGAGGCTGTCCTCTGTGGGGCCTCCAGCGACCGAGATCCGGACCACCGCGGTGACCGGCTGGGTGGTGTCGATCCCGCTGGTCCACAGATCGAGATCGAGACCGATCGGATCGCCCCGAGTGGGCAGCACGGCGCCGGGGCCGTGGGGCGCGAAGGCATTTCGCCCGCCATCGCCGAGCTCCAGCAGGGGCTCGCCGCCCCCATCGCAGGTCGGGGGGCCGTAGGACTCGGTCTCGCAGCCGAGGAGGACGAGGGCGATCAGGGGAATTGCACGCATGGGCCCGTCTACCGCGGTGGGGCGCGCTTTGCGAACCAGTGGACGGTCCACACGCTGGCCAGCAGACCGGGCAGCAGCGCGAGCACGATGTCGCCATTGCTCTGATGTTGGGGGAGCGCGTCGAACAGAAAGACACCCAGGCCCACCGCCCCGACGGCGAGGGATGCTGCGGAGAGCCCCGCTCCGACGGGCCTGCCGAGCAGCATCCAGGCGCCGGCGCCGACCAGCACGGTGCTCTGGGGGCCCGCCATGGCCCAGTTCTCGGTGGGACCGACGCCCTCGAGCCCGCCCAGGCCCCACACCGCCAGACTTCCCAGGCCGAGAGCGCTGAGGATGGTCCCGCAGAGCAGCACCAGGGCCCCCGCGACCCGGCGCCTTCCGGTACGGACTGCGGCGGCCAGGGCTCCGACGCCCAGCGCACCGGGAAGCGCCCAGGGCCACTGGGGCGGAGGGGTCTTCGGGGCCCAGCTGTAGCGCCCGGTGTGCAGCTCGCAGGTCTCGGTGGCGAGGGGAGCGAGGGATTGCTCGAGCCGCTCGGGCAGCATGGTGGCCTCCCAGGCGCTGAGCGGTCGGTCGAGGCGGGCGCTGGTGATGAAGCGCCACGCGAAGGCGGGCACGGGCCAGCGCCACAGATGTCGCGAGGCCTCGAAGCGCGCGGTGTGAGCGACAGGGTGGTCGAGAGCGGTGTGCAGCGCGCCGTCGAGGAGGCCGTCGATGGCGTCGCGGGCCTTGGTGGCACAGTTCGCATCGGACCACCGGTAGAGGTAGTCGCGGTTGGCGGGCTGGGCTTCGATGAGGAGCTGGGAGTACAGCGCCTCGATGCGCTCGGGCGGGGCCTCGATGCGCTGGGCGATGGCGCTTCGGTCCATGGCCTGGATGCCGCGCTGCATCACATGGAGGGGGCGGGCGGCCAGGTAGTAGGAGAGCTCCCCGGTGAGGAAGGCGGCGAACAGATCCGGCCGGTGGCTATCGTAGGCGCCCCAGTCGAAGACCATGGGCTGGGAGCGCTCTCCGCCGCTGAACACCAGGGCCGTGTGCCCCATGCTGCTGAACAGGTCTCCGCCCGGAGCGATGGACAGGAGGTAGAGCTCGGGCGGCTCCTTGGGCCCGGCCATCACGCAGGGTTCGGCGGCGGCGGTGGCGAGCAGCAAGGTGAGCATCGCGGGCTCCTAACCGGTGCTACGCTTCGCCCATGAACAGAGCGGTCTGGTGAGCGGTTCGAGCTCGGCGCTGGTGGGGATCGTCGCTGCGGCGGCCGCTATCGCTGCGGCGCTGGCGGGAGGCTTGGCCCCTCAACCGGCGATCGTGGCGGGG
>Ga0316205_10003474_pt1 | contig 14857 bp, 12 predicted proteins | sample 3monthpyrite_MG_FD_204941 | JGI IMG/M metagenome (GOLD analysis project Ga0316205, IMG submission 204941) | Microbial mat bacterial communities from mineral coupon in-situ incubated in ocean water Damariscotta River, Maine, United States -... | ecosystem: Environmental > Aquatic > Marine >... | reverse complement strand
GAGTGAAAAACCCCGGCCACTTTGCCCTGTTTTTCTTCCCAGGAGACGTCTTCGAATCCGAAATGGGTGGTTTTATCGTTCATAAGTAAATAATAAACCACCAGAGCCGGAAAGCATACCGGAAAGCTTACCCGTCAGGCCCAGAAACCTGGGAGCAAATTCCTCCCTTTTTTACGTTTTGTTTGTCGGTAGAGTCGACGTCTATCGAGTTATCGTTATGGTGACAGGTTCGGAGCCGGTGACGGGAACAGGGCCGATTTTAGTTTCAATATCCCCCGCCTGCTTTATCGCCCGAGTTGATTTGGAGATACGTGCAATAATGTTTACCTGCTGTTCACCGGACAATTTATTCATCGGGCTTAATGACAGACTGTCATTCAGGGTTACGGTCATGGGTAAGTCTTTTACCTGAGCTTTGTCATACATCGCCAATGGCATTTTCATTCCTTCAACGCGTTGTGCATAGATCATAACAACATCGCTATCGGAGACGCTCGCGCGTAATGTGGGATCAATGGCTACCTGAACTTTGATACTGGCAGTAGCACTTGCAGTGGGTGCTAATGGTGAAGGCTCCAGTGGAGTTGCCAGTAATGGTGTCTGGGTTGCTGAGCTGGCAAGTTGACGTTCTGCATTATCGATAAGGGTCTGTACTTCATGGCTTGATTTAGGACTACCAGCAACGAGTGGCAATAGTTTTTTCCACAGGCTGAGTGCTGAGGTGAGATCGCCATTATCCTGATAGCCAAGTCCCGTTAACCATAATGCCGTTGGGTTTTCAGGAGCAAGTTCAAGTGCACGTTTGGCCAGCTCAAACGGTTCTCCACGCATATCACCATTACGTGACATGGTCAGTGCGTCAGCCATGCCTAGCAACACTTCGGCTTGATCGCCTACAAGTGTATGTAATTGTCGGAAGGCCTCAGCCGCTTTACTGTATTGCTGTTGCACCATGTAGGTTCTGGCCAGAGTGTACCAGCCATCTGGATTATTAGGGTTTTGCTGTAGCTTAGCTTCCAGTCTTGCCAGGACCTCTTCCATGCTGCCGGCATGTTTCTGTTGGTCTTGTTCTGTCTGTATTTGCGTACTGGCGGTATCGACGCTTGCAGAAATAGCTTTGGGTTCTCCCCAGTATTGATAGAGCCCAAAGGCAACAAAGGGGATCGCTGTTAATAGGACAAAAATATTTCGTTTGTACTGCTTGGGGAGTTCAGAGCGAGTGCTTTCTTCAGTTACTGTGTCTTCAAGTAAAGCCAGTTCGATTTCGTCGCGAGATTGATCATACTGTTGCTGTGTAATCTCATTTTGTTTTAGCTGGTTTTCAAGTTCAGCGAGTTTTTCACGGGCGATGACAATATTGGTTTGTTTGGTAGAGTCAACAATCTGTTTCTGTTGACTCAACAATGCCGGTGCTATCAACCACATGACCAGGACAAGCAAGGCGATCGACAAAAGTATAAAACCAATCATTTATCGTTATCCTCTTGATCGTCTGCTGAATCGTCTTCCAAAAGTTTTCGAGTACGTTTGCGATCTTCTTCACTGAGGGTGACAGGTTTCGCTTTGCTGCGCCGTGCAATATTGTAGAGTAAAAGAAAAATTGCAACGAGCAATCCGACAATTGGACCAATCCAGAGTATCGAGGTAATAGAGTTAAGGGGCGGGTTATACAACACATACTCACCATAGCGCTCAACCATATAATTAGCGACTTCCTGGTCAGTCTTATTCGTAGTGACCATTTGGTAGACCTTATCGCGTAAGTCTTGCGCCAGTTGCGAATTCGAGTCAGCCAGGTTTTGGTTTTGGCAGACCAGGCAACGTAATTCATCGATCAGTTTATGATAGCGACGCTCTTGTTCATCACTACTAAACTTACGTACTTCCACTCCGGCCTGGACCGATACTGCAAGACTGCAAAGTACCAGTAGAACAACAGCGGACAGGCAATTTTGTGTTGTTAACTTCATGCCGGTTCCTGTTTTAATTTTTTAATCAGTGGTACCAGGGTGCCATAAATTTCATCCGGACCGAGTGGACCTATGTATTTGTAACGGATAATACCCTTGCGATCGATCAAAAATGTTTCAGGTACTGCATACACCCCATAATCAATCCCGACGCTACCTTTGGTGTCAGTAACAACAATTCGATACGGATTGCCCGTTTGATCGAGTAGTGATTTCGCCAGTTGATTCGAGTCACGGTAATTCAGTCCAACCAGGCTGACAATATCCTGACGGGCAAGCTCCAATAAATGTGGATGTTCTTGTCGACAACCTACACAGTCGGAGGTCCAGGCATTCAATAGCCAAACTTTACCCTTTAGCAGTGCCGGGCTAAACGTGGCAGTCGGTGCATATAAGCGCGGCAGTGTGAATTCAGGGGCAGGTTTTTCCATGAGGGGTGATGGAATATAGCGTGGATCATTTGTGAGACCAATCGCAAGAAATACGATCAAAGTTATAAACAGCAGCAGGGGAATTAAGAACTTCAGCATTATGCCAATTCTCCTGGTGCCCCTGATTGAACTTCCGCAGTCTTGCTTGCGGGTCTGCGTTCTCTTCGATAGCGCTTGTCGAGTGTTGCGATCAATCCACCGAGCGCCATGAATACCGAACCGAGCCAAATCCAGCGAATAAAGGGCTTGTGATACAGGCGCAGCGTCCAGGCACCCTGTTGTCCACGTTTTTCACCAAGGGCAACAAATAGATCGCGGGTTAAACCTGCATCAATGGCGGCTTCAGTCATGGGGCTTTGCTGTGAGAAATAATGGCGTTTCTGTGGTCGTAATTCGCTAACCACATTATTGTCTTTTGAAACCACTATCAAGCCTTCATATCCTCGGTAGTTCGGCCCTTCAAAGGGTTGGGCACCATCGAAGCGGTAATTGAAGTTGCCCATCTGATAGCTTTCGCCTGGTTTGAGCAACACATCTTTCTCGCTTGAGTAAACAGAGGTGACGGTAATACCGATACAGAAGACTACAACTCCAAGGTGAGCGACGTGGGTGCCGTAATAACTGGGTGGTGTCTTACGTAATCCAGCAATGGATATAGAGCTGTTTTTGAATCGTTGCATGAAACTATAGAAGGTACTGATGGCAATCCACCACGCCAGTACCATGCCAAGCAAGGCAGAGAAAGAAAAGAAAGGCATCAACCAAGTGCTAATGACGCCGAGAGCAATACTTGCTACAAATTGTATGCTCGCCGGGGTAATAATGCGTTCAGACTTATCCTGTTTCCAGCGGAGAAACTGACCAACACCGAGTAGCAAAGCAAGAGGTGTCCCCAGCAGCACAAAAATAAAGTTGAAATAGGGTGCACCTACCGAGTATTTACCTAACTCAAGTGCAACCGTAATGATTGGGAACAGTGTACCGCCGAGAATGCATACTGCGAGTACGACCAGAATCACATTGTTAAGTAGCAAACTTGTTTCACGGGAAAGCAGTGCAAAGTTTCCATGAGATTTTATTAATGGTGCACGAGTGGCATAGAGTATGAGTGAGCCACCGACGACGAGCACCAGGAAGACCAGGATAAACAAACCGCGTTCAGGGTCGGAGGCGAAGGAGTGCACCGAGACTAATACTCCTGAACGCACTAAGAAGGTACCTAGCAGGCTTAAGGAGAAAGCAAAGATGGCCAGTAGTGCAGTCCACGCCTTGAAACTACCGCGTTTGTCGGTGACCGCTAATGAATGGACCAGGGCAGTGCCGACTAACCAGGGCATAAAGGATGCATTTTCGACCGGGTCCCAGAACCACCAGCCGCCCCAGCCCAGTTCGTAATAGGCCCACCAGCTACCAAGTGCGATACCAAGGGTAAGAAAGATCCAGGCGATATTGGTCCAGGGTCGTGACCATCGCGCCCAGGCTGCATCAAGTCGACCACCCCACATGGCTGCAATTGCAAAGGCGAAGGCAACCGAAAAACCAACATAACCCATGTATAACATCGGCGGGTGTATCGCCAGTCCTGGGTCCTGCAGTAAAGGATTGAGATCATGTCCCTGCGTGGCCGCTGGTAGTAATCGTGTAAATGGGTTGGAGGTAATGATCATAAATAATAAGAAACCAATACTGACCCAACCCATTACTGACAATACCCGGGCAAGCATGATGTTGGGAACCTGTCGGCTGAAAATACTAACCGCAAACGTCCAAAGACTCAGGGTAAAGGCCCAGAGTAGGAGTGAACCTTCATGTGCTCCCCAGACAGCGGAGACTCTATATAATAAGGGTAAGGCGGTGTTCGAATTTTGTTTTACATAGGCGACGGAAAAGTCATGGGTAACGAAGGCGTAGATTAAGCAGGCTAATGCCACTGACAAAGAGAGGAACTGCGCCTGTGCCGCTGGACGTGCGACTAAAACCAGATTCGTGATACGACTAAAACTACCAAGTAGTGGTAATACAGCCTGAAGCAAGGCGCAGATCAAGGCAACGATCAGCGCGAACTGTCCAAGTTCAGGGATCATGGTTTGCTACCTTCCATCTGTTGTGGCGAGCTTTTCTTTTTGAGGCTATCGGCAACTTCTTTTGGCATATAATTTTCATCATGTTTGGCAAGAACTTCATCGGCAATAAAGATGCCTTGATCGTTTAACTTGCCCTTGGCGATAACGGCTTGTCCTTCGCGAAATAGATCGGGCAGGATGTCGCCATATGTCACGGTGATGGTTTTGCCATAATCTGTAACATCGAAGCGTACTTCAACAGACTCATTGGATTTAACCACACTGCCAGCGGCGACCATGCCGCCAATATTAAATCGCTGACCGGTGGGCGCCTTACCTTCAGCAACCTCACTGGGTGTAAAGTAAAGCATCAGGTTTTCCTGGAAGGCAAAAAAAACGAAGCCGCCTGCGATGAATACTGAAACGACCATTAAAACGACGAGCTTTAAACGACGTGCGCGAGCCGGATGCATTAGTTTTGATCCTCCTGAAGCATATGTTTGATTCGTTTTATTATTTTTTTCTTTTCAAACAACGGTAGTAACAGGCTGGCAATCAGTACCACACCTGATATGGCATAGGCGGACCAAACGAAGGCCGCGTAACCACCCATGTGTAAAAACTCAGTCACCGGTATTACCCCCAAGGGTATCTTTTACCCATTGGCTACGTCGTTCTCGCCACAGCACTTCATTGCGAGATCGCAAGAGTAACACAATGCCATAAAACAACTTGAAGGCAACGGCCATGATCAGCAGCGGTATGAGCATGCGAGTATCAATTGATGGGTTATCAAACTTGGTGACGGTCGGTCCCTGGTGCAGGGTATTCAACCAGATCACTGAATAATGGATGATAGGAATATTGATGATGCCGACCAGGGACAGGATCGCAACTGCCTGTGCGGCTTTGCGCTTATCATCGATGGCGCTATAGAGTCCAATTACACCTATATATAAGAAGAGTAATAATAGCTCTGAGACCAGCCTGGCATCACCCCATTCCCACCAGGTTCCCCACATCGGTTTACCCCAGATTGAGCCGGTGACTAGCGCCAAAAAAGTGAAGCTCGCGCCTATTGGGGCGCTACTGAGCATCACGATTTCCGCCAGTTTCATGTGCCAGATAATCGCGATGGCTCCGCTAATGGCCATCACCATATAGACAAACATGGACATCCAGGCCGCAGGGACGTGCACATACATAATCCGAAAACTATCGCTCTGTTGATAATCGGCGGGTGCATAAACCAGGCCACCATAAAGACCAATGACAAACAGGACAAAGCAGACCAGGCTTAACCATGGCAGCCACCGACCTGACCATCGATAGAAGGTTGGTGGCGAACCAAGCTGATGAAACCATTTATACATTTAACTCACACTCACTCGTAAGGCTGCCGCGGTTGCCCAGGGTGCCAGACTTAATGACAGTACCAATAACGCGATCAAAAAACTTATAGAGGCCGCAATTGGATAGCCGGCTATATAGGTTGTAACGGTCTGGCTGGCAAAGATCAATACCGGGACAAACAAGGGTAATACCAATAAAGACAAGATGACTCCACCGCGACGCAAGCCAACCGTCAAGGCGACACCGATTGAACCAATTGCACTTAATACAGGCGTACCTATTAATAACGTTAAAAACAGAATTTTGGTTGCATCAAACGACAGGCCAAGCATCATACCTAATAGGGGGCCAACCAGACTGACCGCAAGACCAGTGATGATCCAGTGGGCGATGATCTTTGCCAGCACTAATAGCGAAGTCGCCTGGGTGCTGATAATCATCTGCTCAAGGGCGCCGTCTTCCATATCAGAACGAAACATGTGATCAAGGCTTAAGAGTGCTGAAAGCAAGGCCGCGATCCAGACAATCGCCGGTGCAAAGTCTACTAACACCTCAGGCTTTGCGCGCAGGCCAAGCTGGAATAAAACGATCACTAAAACAAAAAACAACATTGGATTAAGCAACTCGGCACGGTGGCGAATCGCTAAAATCAGATCTCGTTTCAATATGGTTATAAAAACATTCATCGTATTGTTTAAGACAAATTTAAAACCTCGTAGTGGGCGCCGCTTATATTTAAGGTCTGGTGTGAGGTGACGATTGCAATCCCTTTGCGTTGGGTGTGGGTCTCTAACAATTCTTCGACCAGAGCAACACCCTGGCTATCAAGCGCCGTGAGTGGTTCATCCAGAATCCAGATCGACGTGTCACTTAACAGACAACGGGCCAGGGCCAGGCGACGACGTTGTCCGGCTGAGAGTGCATGGGCAAAGGTGAGCTTTTTTTTATACAGGCCAACCTGTTTAAGCGTGGCATCCAGATTTGCCAATTTGTTGCTAGCGTGGTTATTTTGTTGTTTGCCCTGTGCGAGTACTGCAGCGACATGCAGGTTTTCTTCGACGGTTAAGTCTTGCTTAATCCCATCGGTATGCCCCACATAACTTAGCTGGGTGTGATACTGGTCATGTTGTTTAGCAATGGGTTTATCACCCCACATGACCTGGCCGCTATCGGATCGTGTCAGGCCACAGAGGATTCTTAATAGAGTGGTTTTACCTGAGCCATTAGCGCCCTGGATATGAAAAATCTGACCGGGTTTTATCGAGAAGGAAATATCTTTGAACAGCCAGCGATCCTGCTTTTCAGATGACAACTTTTGTGCCGATACTATATTAGTATCAGCATAGGGTGTCTGGGTTTTATCCATAGTGAATGACTTAATTTACAGGTTTTCTCACTTTTAAATGATTTTTAGGCTAAAAAACGTGACAGACACTGCTTTTCCTCAATAAAAATCAGTTTAAAGTTTATATCTAATTCAATAAGTTAGTAGGATACAGAATTCGATGAGCAATGTAGAGCTCTACAAATGGGGCCTTTACTTATTTCCCGTACTATTTGTCGGGCTCTATGCCTTAATGCGCCGACGCCGATCGAGCAAAAATCAGAAGACATTAAATGAGAATGTTAAGGCAGGTCTGACGGAGCCAGCCTCTTTGCACCCGGTTATTGACCCAGGTGTATGTGTTGGCTGTGGTGCCTGCGTTACCGCCTGCCCGGAAGGTAAGATATTAGGCCTAATCCGCGGCAAAGCAAAACTGATTAGTCCCACCCACTGTATTGGTCACGGTGCCTGCAAACGAGCCTGCCCAATGGACGCGATTGAACTTGTTTTTGGTACCGCAAAACGAGGTGTCGATATTCCTCTGGTGCAGGAAAACTTTGAGACTAATGTACCCGGTATTTTTATTGCTGGTGAGTTGGGTGGAATGGGTTTGATTCGTAATGCCTGTGAGCAAGGTCGTCAGGCCATGGACCATATTGCAAAATTTGCAGCGAAACAAAAAGGGCCGGAGCTGGATGTGGTGATTATCGGTGCAGGTCCTTCTGGTTTTTCTGCTACCTTGTCGGCACATGAAAAGAAAATGAAATATCGTACTATTGAGCAGGACTCTCTAGGTGGAACCGTGTTTAAGTTTCCGCGTGGCAAATTGGTTATGACGGCACCCGTGAAGCTTGCCATTGTCGGTAAGGTTAATTTCAAAGAAACGACTAAGGAAAAGCTACTGAGTTTTTGGCAGCAGGTAGAAAAAAAGACAGCAGTGAAAATTAACTACCGTGAAAAGATGGACATGATTACTCCATGTACAGGGGGTTATGTAGTAAAGACCAGCAAGGGTGAATACAAAACTAAGACGGTGTTGCTGAGTATTGGCCGCAGGGGGACGCCACGTAAATTGGGCGTAACCGGCGAGGATCAGCCTAAAGTTGTTTACAGTCTTATCGATCCTGAGCAGTATAAAAACCAGCATGTCCTGGTTGTCGGTGGCGGTGATGCAGCTTTGGAAGCGGCAACCAGTATTGCTGAAGAAGAGGGGACAACGGTCAGTATTTCTTATCGAAGTGAATCTTTCTCACGGGCAAAAGAAAAAAATCGCAATAAAATCGATGAGGCTGCAAAGGCTGGAAGGTTAAATGTCTTGATGAGTTCAAATGTAAAAGATATCCAGAAAGATAAAGTTTTATTAGAACAGGAAGGTAAAAAAATTGAGCTCAATAATGACGGTGTGATTATTTGTGCTGGCGGTATTTTGCCAACTCCATTCCTAAAAGAAATTGGTATTCAGGTGGATACTAAACATGGGACGACTTGAAGTAAGTATTGCTATGAAAAATTTAATTATTAGTCTTGTCGTTTTGTGTGTGCTAGGCAGTAGTGTGTTTGTTGCTGAGTTTGTGCAGGCGGCGACTTTAAATGATGCAAAGTTTGCGATTAAAACGCGCGACTATGATAAGGCCGTGCGTATTTTGCAACCACTCGCCAAGGCTGGTGATCCGGTTGCTCAATATCACCTAGCTATTCTCATTAGAAATGGACAAGGCACGAAAAAAAATCCCGAACTTGCTGCCAGGTGGTTGCTGGCTTCCTGTAAAAAAGGTTATGACAAGGCTCAGTATGCGCTAGGTGTCATGTATATGGACGGGAATGGTGTATCAGCTAACCAGGGAAAGGCAAAAAAATGGTTAGACATGGCAGCCAAACAGGGTCACCGGCATGCAAAAAGAAGACTGGAGCAATTCGGTAAAACTGACCTGGGTGAAAGTGCCGAGACGCTGAATAAAAAACTCTTTCAGGCCTGTCTGCGTGGCAGGTCTGGTGACATAGCTAACTTAATTAAAGCCGGTGCCAAGGTTAATGGGCGTGATGATTTGTCGAACACTCCATTAATGGTTGCGGCAGGAAAAGGTCACAAACGTGCTGTTCAGCAGTTGATTAAGTTAGGTGCCAGAGTCAATAAAACCAATAATGATAGAGAGACGGCATTGATGCTTGCGGCTGCCAATGGCGACCTGGAAACGGTAAAAGTTCTGATTAAACACCGTGCCAATGTAAATGCAAAAGCCACACGCGATGTAACTGTGTTGATGTATGCCGCGCGTGAAGGTCATAGTGACATTATCAAGTTACTTGTAAAGCACGGTGCCAGGATAAATACGAAAGATAAAAATAGGTTAACGGCTTATACGTGGGCACTTAAGCGTGAGCACCTTAAAACAGCTAATACGTTAGTACAATTGGGCGCAGTTAAACCAAGACCGGATCAGAGAAAAAGAAAACAGCAGGCAGTTACCACTACCAAAGGCACGCCATATGCAAGCTGGACACCACTGATGGTGGCTGCCTGGCAGGGACATAAAGACACCGTGCACTCTTTATTAGCTGGCGGTGCGAGTATCAACAAACAGGATAATCAAGGTCATACCGCACTGAGCCGTGCATCATTGAAAGGACATACACAGATAGTAGCAATGTTACTAAAGAAAAGAGCCAAGCCGGACATAAAACAGAAAAATGGAATGACGGCATTACTGTGGGCTGCGCGAGAAGGTCATGAAGGTGTCGTTAAATTGCTGGTAAAGCATAAGGCTAGAATTAATGTCACAATCCAGGATGGTTCAACAAGTTTGATCATGGCAGCGATTAATGGACACTCCGGTACGCTCGCTTTATTACTAAACGGTGGTGCCCGAGTCAATAAGGTACAGAAAGATGGTATGACTGCATTAATGTGGTCAAGTAAATTAGGGCATCTTCAGAGCACCGAATTATTAGTTAAACATGGCGCAAATGCAGGGGCGAAAAATAAAAGAGGCGAAAATGCACTATGGTTGGCGGGAGTTAATGGCAAGGCAAAGGTTGTCCAGTATCTGCTGAAGGGGAAAAAATCAGCAAGTAGCTATCCTTTTACCAACGCCTTGCTGATTCGGGCGTCAGCGCTTGGACATAAAGGTGTCGTCGAAGTGCTATTAAACAAGGGTATAAACGTCAACACTAAGAGCAAAAAGCGCAATACAGCACTTATGTTGGCTGCGGATAGTGGACATCTATCAATCGTAAAGCAACTGCTAAAGAAAAATGCAGATGTCAATCTTAAAAATATACATGGTAATACCGCATTGATTCTTGCATCGATTAGTGGACAACTTGATGTGGTCACAGCGCTAATCAAAAATGGTGCTGACGTTAAAGTACGAAACCAGGATAAACAAACAGCATTGATGTATGCACAGAGTGCTGGCCATGTTGAGATTGTAAGTGTTCTGGAAAAAGCCAGCGACGACCAGAAACTGTTTGGAATTTTCTAGAAGTCGTAAATATAACCAATAAAGATATATAGGCTACTTTCTGTTGTGTTCGCAATTAACCCCTCTGTTTCGGAATCCTCATAACCGATATCAAGCTCATATTTCAAACTGCGTGATGGACGATAATTCACGATGACTCTGGGCTTGTATGATGTCCTGGTTGAACCACTAGCATTATCCCGGAAGTCAGCAATAAATCTCGGGTTTACACGCCATTTCTTATCTAAGGTAAAGTTACCACTAAAGTTTAACTGAATAACATCGGCAGTTGCAGCATCAATATAGCGCGCTCCAAAGATGGTTATGTCATTACTGGTAAAAAAGTTATTAATAACCAGGCTGGTATTGTAGAACGATTCTGTGCCAGTTCCCTGTAATGCATCGACTCCACCTGATGTCACCGTGCTGCCAAGACTTGAAAATGTAATATCGCCATTGAGTTGATAGCGCTCTGATAAGAAAGTAGAGGCAGCAATCGTTAGAGATGTATAGGTTGAAGTACGATCACGTGCCAATTGATAAATTTCTTCATCGCTAAAGGTTTGTTGTAATTCTGCCAATGTTCCGACAGGTTGGCCGATCAGGGCATTATTACTAGTTAGCAAAGGGCTTTTTCTGTAGTCAGCGACAAAGTTAAGGCTTGAATTTTCTTTGTTACGCCAGCTACCTGAGAAGGTAATCTGATTCAGTTCAGAAAAGAAAATATCGTAATCTATGGATGCAAAATAGGTTGTAGTATCATCGAAGTACTGCATTTGTGTACCGATTGCACGTCGATCGGTTAAGCCATGGTTTTCTTGATCTATTACATAGAATTTAAAGTCAGCATCTTTATACAAGCGATCAATATCATAGCTAAGAGCAATAAATTGTCTGTTGGTATCTAGACCATCGCCGGTACCTAAATCGACGGGATAACCTGCTAAGAAGTTAATCTTTTTATCTTCACTAATTCGCTTGTTGAGTATCACTCCATCAAAGCGGCCAAATACGCCATCTGTACTATGTGTTTGGCGGCCGACTTTAGCGGCATGATTACCATCGCGTTTAGAAATTTCATAATAAAAAGTTTGTACTCTTCCATCACTCTTGTCGGTATCATTTAAAAAATCAAAACGATGACTGCCAGCAACATCAAAACGTTGGTTATATTCAGTGCCGCGTTTACGGCCGGTATAAAGTATATCAGACAAAAGTGAGCTATCTGTTTCAATACCGGAGGTCGTATCTGTTGAATTGGTTTGATTACGATAAAACTGGAATACGCTACCAAAGAATTCCCACTCAGGGTCTTTACCGCGGACGCCTCTCTTTTTTAATTTATCTTTGGGTTGTGAGCGTGCAGTTAATAGACCAAGCAACCGCTGTTTAACGCGTTCGGCATCCTCACCTTGAGGGTAAAGTTTTAGATATTCCTGGTATTCAGCTTTGGCGTGAGCAAACTGTCCATTACGTTCACGTGCCAGGCCAAGTAATTCTTTACTTTCCTTTTTGAAGTCACCGCCTCCTAACTGGAGAATACGAGTGAAAAGTCGGATCGCCTGTTTGTAATTATTATCGAGCATCGCCTGACGTGCTCGTTCCATAAGTATGTCGATTTTCTCAGGTTTTTTTGTGACCGTGGTAGTTTTTTTGCGCTGTTTAACCTTTTCAATTTTTTTATCAAAAAACCAAGTTTCTGCGGTACTACGCCGTTTACTAGGAATTTTACTGACCCATCCTTGAGGATAAAAGGGCTTTAGTCGCTTTAGGTTGGCATTCGCCGCGGATGGGGAGTAAAAATATCCGACGTGAAGAGTGTAAACAGGCTTCCACTGTTGTGTGGTTTCAGTGACATAGATATCGTAGGCTTTAAAGTTTACTAACGCAGGTTGGTCATTTACGTCAATCGGTGATTTCGATGTCATTAAATTGATCGTATAAATTGGCAGGCCAGTATTGATGCTTTTGGCACGAGATTTGTTCGTTGTTTTTGGTTTTATATTTTTAAGGCTAAGCGCAAGGCTTCTACGGTCACGGCTGAGTTTAATATCAAACTCTACAGAATGATTAAACTCAATAGTGAGAACACCTGACTTTGCAGTTATATTGGCTTTTTCGTACTTGATTTCCAGAATCGGATTATTTTTAGTCTTGTCGAAACTTAGTGTTTCTGTCAGCCGCGCAGTATTTGGTTTAGTTGGAATTAATTCTTTTAAACGTAGTTTAAGTGTTTTACCTTTCTTGGCCGGAAAATGAGAGATATAACCCATTGGGGTCTGAAAGTTAACCACCAGTTTGCCATCATTTCCAAGGTAGGTGAAATTCTGGTCGGTTAAAATGGTATTAAGTGCAGAGATTGCATGACTTGAATGAAAGGCAATAACTAACAGTAATAGTATTCTAATTACATTTTTATTATACATTTACATTGACTATTAATTTAAAAATTCATCAGGGCGCATAAATTATTCAGACTGCAGCGCCCTGACGAACTAATATAATTCTTTTTTTCTTATGATCTACCAGTCACCATCGGTTGGTCGATGCCTACTGTTACGACGCTCTTCAATGGTGCTAAAGGTATTGTCGGTATAGATGTGGCAGCTTGTCGTACAATCACGCAGTTCGGAAACCGTATAAGAAATGAGTGGTGAATCTACTTTCTTATGTGGTCCCGTTTTGTAATTGTTTGAATGACAGGCAGCACAGTCAGGCGCATACGCCGGTGTCGTGTATGTAATCGTTGAGTTATTAGAGGTATGGCAACTCCTACAAGTTACAGATGCGCGGTGAGTCAGACCCATAGTGTTATGCGTATAAGTCGGATTTATAAACGTTGTCGTTGAATGGCACTCATCACATTGCAATGAAGTACCAAAGTGCCCCGTTGGTGTGCCAACCGCTGTTGTACCATTATGGCAGTTGATACAGGTACCCGGTGTTACGGCGCTGTGATCAAATGTTGTCGCAGGTACCCAGGCAATAGTACGGTGGCAATCCTCACAGTTATTACCACTGGTGATATGTCCCTGGTTTTTACCCTGTGCCGTCGTACCATTATGACAATTTACACAGCCCGTGGTGATGGATGAGTGATCAAAAGTCGCGGGAATCCATGCTGTAGTGCGGTGACAATCTTCACAGGTATTAGCGCTGGAAATATGGTTGGGAGTTTTCCCTGGTGCGCGCGTGCCATCATGACAGCTGAAACAACTGCCGGTTACGTTACTGTGATCAAAACCAGCAGGGATCCAGGCGACAGTACGGTGACAATCTTCACAGGTATTACTACTTTGCAGGTGATTTTGTGATTTACCACGCGCAGTCGTGCCATTATGACAGCTAAAACAAGTACCCGTAATGGCAGCATGATCAAAGCGCGCTGGAATCCAGGCAAAGGTTCGATGACACTCGTCGCAACGGTCGTGGCTTGAAATATGCCCGTTATTTTTGCCTTGTGCTTTTATGCCGTTATGACAATTAATGCAGGAGCCGGTAATAGCAACATGGTCCATACGTGCACCAGCCCAGCTAACTTCAGTATGACAGTCATCGCACTGCTCACCACTTTCGACATGGTTTGGTGTTTTCTTTGTAGTGGCAATTAAACCAGACAGGCCATGACAGCCTTGACAGTTTTTCGCAGTGCCTTTGAAAATACCATGCTTATGGCAGGTATCACATTTCAAACGTGAGTGGGTACCATTTAATAGAAACCCTGTTAAGTCGTGATCGAAGTCAGACTCTGCCAGGCTGGTTTGGGCAATCACCAAAGTCAGGAGAACAATAGCCAATCCCAATAGGAGTTTACTCATCCTGACTGCAAAACCGTGAATATTTATATCGGTCTTATAATATTTTTCCATGTCCTTTCCTCACTATTTCAACGCGCCGCATTTTGCCGTATTTATCTGCGCATGCGAACGTCGGTAAAGGTTTTTGTGTTATGACAGCGATCACAGCGTGAGCCGAACTGACCATTGTGCTCATCGTCTGCTCGGTGACAGGCTAGACAGCTCCGTGGCTTAGAACCGACCTTGTTGACTGGCGTTACATGACAGCTGTGACAGTGAACCTTAGTGTGTGTCCCATCGAGCTTGAATTTTGATTGCTTGTTATGATCAAATCGCCAGATAGACCAGCCATTTGGGTTATGACAAGTTTGGCAATCAACTCCTAACTTGCCTTTATGTACATCATCAGGTTTGTGACAACTATTACATTTGATCGATGCATCTTTGTAATCATTTGA
>Ga0316205_10003473_pt1 | contig 14859 bp, 16 predicted proteins | sample 3monthpyrite_MG_FD_204941 | JGI IMG/M metagenome (GOLD analysis project Ga0316205, IMG submission 204941) | Microbial mat bacterial communities from mineral coupon in-situ incubated in ocean water Damariscotta River, Maine, United States -... | ecosystem: Environmental > Aquatic > Marine >... | reverse complement strand
CTAACTTCTTGTCGAACTTGCTTGCTGGTTTAGCCGCGTACTCCTTCTTTCCTAAAAAACCCGCCATCAAGTACAATCCAGTCCATTCGAATCAATTGAGCATGATTTAATAATCGAACTCAGGTTAAAACTAAGAATGGGAGCTGAGCTCTCGGATGATTTCCGCAACAGAACCACGGAACTAGTGGAAAGAAATTGTTAATTCCTATCTAATCACTCCCTGATTTTTCATCCGCTCAAAATAATCGCGAGTGGCCGCCATCACTTTTGGAGATAGGAGTAAAGCAACGGTCATCGTAGGGATGGCCATTATTGCATACATTCCATCTATCAAATTAATAATGGCAGAGATACTTGCAGTTGCTCCTAATAAAATCGAAATCACATAAAATAAATTATACCATTTTTGTCGGTCAGCGCCGGCTAAAAACCCAAGACATTTGGTTCCATAATACGAATAGGTAAATAGTGAGCTGGCAGCAAAGATTGTTACACAAATCATCAGTAAATAAATGCCAACAGGCCCAAGGGCTTCCTCAAAGGCTGACGCCGTTAACGTGATGCCGTTTTCATCACCGGTTTTCCAAACATCGGTAACAAGAATGGCTAAAGCTGTCATTGTACATACAATTAGTGTATCAATAAATGGACCCATCATGGCAACCAATCCTTCGCGAACCGGTTCTTTGGTTTTTGCAGCTCCATGAGCAAGAGTAGCAGTACCGATCCCCGCTTCATTTGAAAAAGCAGCTCTTTTAACGCCGGTAATTATGATCGCCCCAACAGCACCCCCAAGTGCTGCTTCGGCAGTAAAAGCATCGGTAACAATCAGTAATAAATATTCACCCAAAACATCAAAGTGAATGGTTAAAATTATTAATACTGAAACAACATAAAGCACCACCATTGATGGAACCATCTTGCTTGCTACTTTTCCAATTCGTTTAATTCCACCAAAAATTACGGTGCCAACTATCAGTAGAATTATAATTCCGGTTATTAAATCTGTACCAAAGTGATTGTTGGGATCAGCCCATCCATTGGGAACTAAAATTATATCTCGTACGGCTTGATTTAGTTGATTGGCCTGAAACACAGGTAGTGCGCCAAACATCCCTGCAACAGAAAATAAGACGGCTAAAGGTTTCCATTTTTCCCCAAGACCAACCATAATCATGTACATGGTTCCTCCTTGTAGTTTACCATTGGTGTCTTTTCCACGATACATGACGGAAAGTGTACAAGTGAAAAATTTGGTAGCAATACCAACCGTTGCACTTACCCACATCCAGAAAACAGCTCCCGGACCGCCCATTGCAATTGCTACCGCAACACCACTTATATTTCCTAATCCTATTGTTGCTGCCAGCGCACTTGATAAAGCTTCGAAATGATTGATATCACCAGGGTCGTCGGGGTCATCATATTTTCCTTTCAAAATGTTTATTGCATGACCGAAGAATCTGTAAGGCAACATTCTGGAATAAATCATGAAATATACCCCACCACCAAAAAGCAGGATTACAAGGGGAGTTCCCCACATAAAAGATGAAAATTCGGAGAGGATAAGTTCTAAAGTTTCCAGAGTTCGAGTGGTTAGATAGTGAAGGATTTTAGCTGATAAACAGCGCAAAACTACTAAAAGTTGGCTTCAGTCTATAATCTTCTTACAAAATAGATATAATCAGTGAGTGGGGGAGTTAAGCCGGCTTTGCGAAGTTGAAGCAGAATCTGGGCTCGGTGATGCTGCCCATGAATAATTATGTGATCGAAAATTTCTTCCGCAGATGAGGTGTAAGTATTTCCTTTACTATCTTGATATTCAATGTCTTCACCGATTTTCTCTGCAATACCAGTTAACATTGCGTGGCTATCATTCAATAAACTAATGCACTCTTCAATGGTATACTCACCCCATATCTCAACTTTTTCTTGAATGGCATGAATTCGGTTGAACCAAATAACTTGAGCTTTAAAAAGATGCGCAAATAGCCGTGTCACTTCGGATAATATTTCCTGATCCTCAAGCTCTTTTATTGCTAAAAGAATTGTTTCATTTGCCCAGAGGTCGTATTTAATTTTCTGATTGGTCATATTGAGTTTACCTTAGTTAAATCCAAAAAACGAACCGATTCCATTAATTACAAATTGAACACCAATAGATAGCGCAATAAATCCCATCATTCGGGTGATAACAGTCATGCCACTGCCTCCAATTACTTTATTCAGCCAGGGTGCAACACGCAAAATTCCCCATGCTACAAATGCACAAAGCAGAACCGCAACTGTGTTGATTATATAATCGGTTGGCCCCGAAGCTTGTGATCCATAACTGATAACAACGGCAATACTACCCGGACCTGAAAGTAAGGGCATAGCAATCGGGCTGAATGAAACGTCATCTTTTTCCATTGCTTCTTCTTGATCTTTTTCAGAAAGTTTTCGGCCACCTGTCTCCGGGTTCATCATTGAAAGGCCGGCACGTATAATAATAAAGCCACCGGCAATTCGAATTCCGGGTAGACTTATCCCAAAAAATGAAAGAATGAATGTTCCCAGAAATAGAAAAGTGACCAAAACTAAGAACATGTAGATGGCGGATTTTCTTGCCGTTCTAATTTGCTCTGACGCACTATCATCGCCAACCAACGATAAAAATACCGGCATTGCCGCAAGCGGGTTAACTACTGAAAAAAGAGAGGTAAAACTGGCAACTAATAATGCGCCTACACCCATTACATCGGTAGAAAAAGAAAAAATATCACTTATAAAATTATCCACACCCTAAAGATACATTCTTTTTTTTAGTATTGATGAAATACTCGAACCTAAAGAATCAAAAAAAAGTGATTCTAAGGAAAATATTTATGACTTAAACTTATCTATTTTTGAAAATATGCGATAATAAATAGTATCGGGGAAACGAATTTTTAAAGCTTAACTTTTCTAATCTACGATTTCTTTTATTTTCAGAATAAAACTGATGTTTCCATGTCTACTACTGAAACAATTAGCTTACTTGATAAACTAATTATATATACTAAAGAGATTCTTGGGCAACCAGTGACTCGCAACGAAAAACTATTTGCTGTATGTGAATTGCTTAGTGATGAAGTTCCAACATTTGATTGGGTTGGTTTTTATCTGATTGCCGATGATGCAGAAGATGAACTTGCACTCGGCCCTTTTGTTGGAGAATCTACCGAACACAACCGAATTCCATTTGGAAAAGGTATCTGTGGTCAGGTTGCATTATCTCATGAAACTTTTGTTTCGCAGGACGTGAAGGCAGAAGACAATTATTTAGCGTGTAGTGTTGATGTGAAATCGGAGATTGTGATACCAATTATGGCAAATGATGAATTTGTTGCCCAACTTGATATCGATTCGAACACAATAAATTCTATTACTGATGAGCAAATAGAAGCGCTGGAAAAAATTTGCAAAATGATAAGCGCAGAATTTAAAAACTAAACGGGGTTCTAATGAGTACATATTCTTTAACCGACGAAACTTCAATAGATGTATTGATTTTCTGGATTCAAAGTGCTGATGGAAGTGTTTCATTCAAAGAGGCGGATACGGTAAAACGTGTACTTGATAATATGGATTATGATTTAAGCACGTATCACCAAACACTGAGCCACCTAGGGGCAATGAGTTTAGAACACATTCATGATGCTGTACACGATGCTATTAGTCATGTCAAGTCTAACTATAGTGATGAAGGGCAAAAAATGGTGTTCAATTTATTGGATGCAATTGCCTGTAGTGATGCTAAGATAAAACCGGATGAGAAAAAGAAATTAGATCAGATTCGAAGTGAATTCGGTTTTTAATTTATCTGTAATTCTGAAAAATTATAGGTGATTTCGTCATCCACAGCTTCTATAATATGGTCGAACGAGACCTGAATAGGCATTCCATTTTTATCAGCGAAATCTGCAGTTGATTCGTCCGCAACCGGAATTTGCACCAGGATACGTGCAAAAAAATCGTTGATAGTAAAAAAGGAAGATTTTGCGTATTCATGAAATGGGATTCTAGTTCCATTCAAATCAACCATTATTGTTTCACTTGTACCAATATTTTGGACATCTATTACGCTATCGCTTCTCACAATTACACGAACGGTTTCGGTAAAAAAGCAATAACAGATGGTTTGATACTGATAAGAATAGTTTTGGGGGTTTACTGAATCCCACTTAGATTTTGCAGAACGAACGTCATCAAGAATATCTGTTTTTGAATTATTTATATCGCATGAAACGAAGAGCAGTAAAAGAAAAACGATAAAACGAGACATAGGATTTTTGCTTTAGAATATTAGAGAATATGCAAATCCGGAACTTGTGGAAACATACATGATGATGCCATAATTGCCTACTTGGTGCATTGGGTGGCTGAGGTAACAGAGAGCGAATTTATATGGATCGGTGTAATAATTTTATTGAAACCGGTTGAATTTCGTTGAGCGTACCATTCATCTCTAATAGTTCCTTCAACTTTTATGTGAAATCGGATGTTTTCCTTTTCAGTAACAATAACAGGTAACCCATCTCCAGCTATCAATTCAGAAATTTCTCCATCAAACCGCCAGGTTTCATCTGAGTTACATGGTCGAAATTCAGACCCTTTTGTGCCTGTGGTAATTCCCGTATAAAGATCATAATTCTGAGCGGGCGTAAAATTATTGGCTATTTGTCTAAGTTGAGCAGCCACGGCTAATATATTTACAGATTCCAATGAGTTGTCATAATTATCAGGATTTTCATGACTATAGGTTCGATAATTCATTCCGGATCGCACTTCAAATATCATGCTCCATGAATTGTTAACTGATGTTGAATCAACGTCAAAAACTACCCCATCTGATAGTGCCCAAATATTCTTGCTTACTAAATTTGAGAATGTGCTTTCCCAGTTCACGTCTTTAGAAAATAATGGAATACAATATTCGTAACTGCCGGCAACATAATAGTCTTCACACATACCGTTCAAAAAATCATGCATGTTTTCTACTGTAATAAAACCCAATTGTAGATCAGGTTTTGGCCAAAAAAGAATTGTCTGACCCGGATCTTTTCTGGAATTACTAATTCGAAATAAATGATATGGTTTTGTTTCCGATTTGATAGCAATTTGGAACTCCTCTCCAAATTTTCGGAGATCAGCCGAAGCCAAATCATTCCATTTTAGTGAATCTACAACGGCGGTTGGAAAATCATCTAATCGAACTCCATTCACCCCTTGATTAAGGTTAATATATGGAGCTTCGGTAATTGGATGTGTAGAACTACAAGCCATCCATATCAATAGTACAAATGGTAACCCGCGATAAATCAAAAAATTTAGTTTTAAGTTAAATACCCAAATAGTCTTTGGCATCTTCAAGAGACATATCCATTTCTTCACGGATAATATCTAACGCCCCTTTTTTTTGCCCTAACTCCAACAGAATCTGAGCTCTGTTTTTAGGGCTTACATCAATTCCAAGTCCAGTTATTGATTTTACATCACCAACCAACTCTTCCACATTGTAATCGGTGCTTATCATATACGAATCGGATAAACTCAATTCGTCTTTAGTGGTGAGAATCTTAATAAGCATTTCTTTATCGTTGCTTTTATCACGTTCAATTTTGATCTCCTGTATATCGTAAAATGGGATCGTACCTTTCTGTGATCGGAAGTATTTTCGTTTATTCCAGTGCAGCTCGCTAGTTTCGTTATCAAACACAAACTTAGAACTTTCAAAAATAATAATCCCTGCAATACCCAAAATTACACCCGCGAGAACAAGCCCGATTATCTGAATTGAAAATAGATACAGTCCTTCGATAATCCAGAAATATCCAATACCAATTAAAGAACAAAAAGCTCCAAAAAAAGCAAGATAACTCATCACAACAAAGGAGATGTTTACTTCGATGTTTCCATTATCATGTCTCTCAATTTGCATAGTTAGTTATTTTTATTCTGTCTCAATTCCCAATTCTTCTACATGGAGATTAATAGCATGATTTACCCGAAGCCCAAAAATGCCCTCTGAGCTTACATTAAACTCATCGGCATTAATGTGAGCAACTTCAGTGCCATTTATAAAAAACGTCAACATCGAATTTTCCACCGAAACTGATAATGAATTTACCACTGAAGATAATTCCGGATCATCATAAATAACAATATTATCACTCGCTGCCCAGTCTTTAATTAATTCTGTGGACTCGCCAATTCTTCGTTTGATCAAGAAGTCTCCTGTGTTTCGAATAAGAAAATAAACATATTCGATTTCGGCGTCTTTCAAAGCTTTGCCACCAAAAAACAACCCAAAACCTTCTCTATTTCTGCCGTTAGGATTGAATAAATGCAGTTTAGTATGGATTGTGATATCTCCAGAAGTTTTATTTGCCGGGTTATAGAATATTCCTCGAGGGCCGGTTCTTAAATGCCAACCGGGATTCATTGTAACAAAATAAATATCGGCTGAGTCTGGATTCGAACCCACGGTTATGGAATCATCAGGTCGGTCGAGTCGAATTTCCCAACCGTCCGGAACCTCAAAATTTTCGCCTTTTGGTAACTGTTGGTCTGCTATAGTTTGAGCATGCGCAATCGACATTACAAACAAAGAGAGTAAAAGAAGGATGGATTTTCTGTACATGTTATTTTATTTAAACGTCACAAATTTCAACACCTTGCTGCAAAGATGCAAATACATTGGTATTGGTTGGAATGAATTCTTGGGCAACATAACCATCAAAGTTAGTTTCAGATATGGCCCGCATTATAGCCTGATAATTGAGTTCTTGAGTCTCATCAATTTCGTTTCTACCGGGAACTCCACCAGTATGATAATGTGCTATGTAAGGATGATGTTTTCTGATAGTAGCGATAATGTCTCCCTCCATAATCTGCATGTGGTAGATATCATACAGTAACTTAAAATTCGGTTCACCTAGCTTTTCGCAAAGAGCAACGCCCCATTCTGTATGATCACATTGATAATCGGCATGGTCAACTTTTGAGTTTAGTAGCTCCATGCATATAATTAGTTCATATTCGGCGGCTCTTTTTACAACGGCCTCAAGTCCTCGAGCACAATTATCAAGCCCGGTTTCATCATCAAGACCTCGCCGATTTCCAGAAAAACATATTATTTTTTCGAAACCTGCTTCTGCAACTTTTGGGATCAGCTCGTAATATTCCTGTTTCAATTTTTCATGCAGCGAAGGGTCATTAAAACCATCTGTTAAACTTAATGGAACTGAGTTTGCCATTGCGCACGTGAGTCCATAACGCGAAATAGTTTCAAAATCCTCGGGGTTTAATAATTCTATGGATTCAATTCCAATGTCTACAGCAGCTTCACATAGTTCTTCGAGAGACTTTCCGGAGTATGGCCACCTGCAAACTGAATGTTTGAATGCCCGAGTAGAATTTCTCGCTGATAATTTATCAATCTCCGAACTTGCAGTTGGTAACATACCCAACAAAGATGCGCCTGTGATACTTTTAAGTGCTTCTCGACGTGAAACTTTCATATCAACGTTTTTTACAACTCCCCTTTTTTAAATTGGAAGTGTTTCTATATACTCTCGCTAGAATACTATTCTTTCATCACTTTTGCACATAAGAATACATCCCCTTTCAGTATGCACTTAAATATTAAAGCCAAGCAGGCAAATACGTACGACGCAATAGTTGTAGGAAGCGGAATTAGCGGAGGTTGGGCCGCGAAGGAATTAACAGAAAAAGGTTTAAAAACTCTGATGCTGGAAAGAGGGCGGCAGGTTCGGCATATTATTGATTATCCCACAGGCTCATCAGATGTTTGGGAAATGCCGTATAGAGATTGGCTAACACAAGAAGAACTGAAAGATTACCCAATTCAAAATAGAACCGGGTATGCGGTTCGTCAACGTTCTAAACACTGGTGGGTAAAAGACACCGAACATCCGTACACCGAAAAGCAGCGATTCGACTGGATGCGTGGGTATCATGTTGGTGGCAGATCATTAATGTGGGGTCGACAGTCGTACCGCTTAAGTCCAATGGATTTTGAAGCGAATGAAAAAGAAGGTATTGCTGTACCGTGGCCTGTTACATACGGCGAAATTGCGCCTTGGTATTCTTATGTAGAACGCTTTGCAGGAATCAACGGAAAAAACGAAGGTTTGGCACAATTACCGGATGGTGATTTTCTGCCGGCTATGGAAATGAATTGTGTTGAAAAAGAAGTGAAAAAACGCATTGAAGAAAACTTCAACGACCGAATGATGACTATTGGCCGTTCGGCAAATTTGACTAGAGCACACAATGGGCGAGCAGCTTGTCAATATAGAAATATGTGTATTCAGGGATGTCCGTTCGGGGCCTATTTTAGTACCCAATCATCCACATTACCTGCGGCCGTGGCAACGGGAAACCTAACTTTACGCCCTGATTCTATTGTAACTGAAGTGATTTATGATCCAGAAACGCAAAAAGCAACAGGTGTTCGGATATTAGATGCTGAAACCATGGAATACCGTGAATATTATGCAAAGATAGTTTTCTTATGCGCCTCATCTATTGCATCTGCATATATCTTATTGAATTCGACAGAGCATTTTGCTAATGGAATGGGAAACGCCTCCGGTGAGCTAGGCAGAAACATTATGGATCACCATCTAAATGTGGGCGCTTATGGTGAATATCCCGGATTTGATGATATGTATTATTATGGTCGTCGTCCGAATGGAATTTACATCCCAAGGTTCAGGAATATTGATGATAAGCATCCGGATTTTATTCGTGGATATGGATATCAGGGAGCAGCGAGCCGAACGGGTTGGAAAAAAGATATAGCAGAACTAAGTATTGGAGCAAAACTTAAAGAAGAAGTAAACCAACCCGGACCATGGACGTTTGGAATTGGTGGATTCGGCGAATGGTTACCCTATCACGAAAATAAAATGTACCTAACCACCGAAAAACTAGACAAATTTGGCATGCCAACGGTTGTTTTTGATGCTGGTGGAAAAGAAAATGAAATGAACATGCGCAAAGACATGAAAAATCAAGCGGCAGAAATGCTGGATGCAGCCGGGTTAACGAATGTTAAAACCTTTGAAGACGAAATTGCCCTAGGAAAGGGAATTCATGAAATGGGAACCGCTCGTATGGGTGCTGATCCTGCAACTTCTGTATTGAACAAATGGAATCAGATTCACGAAGTGCAGAATGTGTTTGTAACAGATGGTGCTTTTATGACCTCGTCCGCATGCCAAAATCCATCACTTACTTATATGGCATTTACAGCCCGTGCAGCTGAGCACGCAGTAAATGAACTTAAAAAAGGAAATTTGTAAGATGGATAATCTAGACAAGAGACTAATCTCACGAAAGGAAGCGATTAAGAAAGCGGCATTAGTTTTCGGCGGTGTTTTAAGTACCCCCGCCGCACTTACTCTTTTACAAGGCTGCAGTGCACCAAGAAGCTCTGTGGATAGTTTTACAGCTGCTGAGAGAGCAACCATTGATGCTATTGCAGATATAATTATACCAACAACGGATACTCCAGGTGCAACAGAATCCGGCGCAGTTCAATTGTTAGAAGACATGTTATTTTTTGTGCAATCTGAAGACGATAGAACTGAATTTCTAGACAAATTAGCTGATTTTGAAAAGCAAGCAGCAAAAGATTTGGGAATGACATTTGTAGAGGCGTCGCTAGAGATGCAAACGGAGTACGTTAATAAAGTGCATGATGAAGCAATTGCTAAAGGAGTTGGCACAACGGGCTCTAAACCATTTATGTGGCAAATGAAAGAAAGCATCGTTTATACATACTTTGGTACAGAAGTTGGTATGACTCAAGTACAGCAGTATGTTCTTGTTCCCGGGAGATATGACCCATGTGTTTCGTTTTCTGAAGCAGGTGAAGGCAATAAAGTATGGGCGTGGTACTCTTAAGCCTTTGCTTTTCATACTATCTTCATATTCTTGTTGTAGGTAATTGATACAAAGATAGTATCAACAAGTAAGGAGGGTAACATGGCTAAAAGAGTAGCAAATATGATTGAAGATCAGGTACATTTTTGGAGATTAAATCATCCGCTCGAACACAAGCTTCAACATAAAGGTCAGAACCTACCTATCATAACCATTTCCAGAGAGTATGGCGCACAGGGAGCAGCAATTGCTCGTATTTTAGAAAAAAGACTAGGTTTTAAAATGTGGGATAAAGAAATCCTGAAAGTAATAAGTGAGAAACTGGGCAGCGATGTGGACTATATTAGATCGCTGGATGAAAGCCCACAAAGTGCCGTTGAAGATACCATATTTGGATTCTTGAATAGAAAAAGCACCAACCTCAATTACAGCATATATTTAGTTCGTGCATTGCAGGCAATTCAGAAATACGGTAATGCCATTATTGTTGGCCGCGGAGGAAACTATGTTTGCAGAAACAAGAAAACTTTTAATGTGCGTGTTGTTGCGCCTTTAACTCAACGAGTTGATCATATTGCAGCAAAGGAAGGAATTAGTAAAGAAGAAGCCAGAGCAATAGTAAAAATAAAAGATGAAGAACGGGCTCGTTTTTCTCAACATAATTTTAGTAAGAAAATTGATTCCCCAACCGATTACGATATGATTGTAAACTCAGGCACTTTTAGTCTGGAGTCTATTGCTGAATTGATCATTGAGGGATATCAACAAAAAATTGGTTATAAAATAAAAGTGATGCATGCGCATTAAAGCCAATCTACGATATCATCTTTGTGCTCAACTTCCACATACTTCTCGAAAATTTCTTGTAAACTGGAATCTTTTTGAAGTTCACGTCGGCTGATTTCATCTAAGTAAGCGATTATAAAACCATTGTGGAGAATTGCGATATCGTCACATAGGTTTTCTACAACTTCCAAGATGTGGCTTGTTACAATTATGGTTACGCCTCTTGCTTTTAGTTTTCGTAGAACTGTTTTCATCCTATCTATGGAAATTACATCCACTGCTTCAAATGGTTCATCAAGAAACATAACTTTTGGCTCAACCAAAACGGCGGTACAGAATGCTAATTTTTTACGACTACCTGATGAAAGCTTATTCACTTTGATCTTTGCAAAATCTTTTATTTCGAAGTAATCCATTAACGAATAGGCTTTTTCAATCAGGCCTTCTTTACTTATTTCATAAATATCACACACATACTCGATAAACTCGAGACTACTAAATTGTTCGAATAAAAGTGGTGGTTGTAGTACAGAAGAAATTTGCCGTTTGATAGCCAATTCATTTTCCGGCGCTAAATCCAACCCTGCAACTTCAATCGATCCCCCTTCATAACTGAGTAAACCGGTTAGAACGCCAATCAAGGTACTTTTACCGGCACCGTTCGGGCCAATTAAACCAAAAATGGAACCTTCCGGAACTTCCAGACTTAAGTCTTTTAGAACAACATTGTCTTCATAACTCTTAATAAGTTCATCGATAACAACTGCTTTAGCCATTGGCCTTCCTTTTTTTGTAATATCGAATAGCATAACCGATGGTGAAAAGTCCATAAGCCAAAAGTACCAACTGCAAATTCGACATATTGGCGAAAGTTACAAATTCTCGATCACCACGAATAAATTCAAGACTAAAACGAAGTAATGCATATCCACCGGTATGGATGAAGAAAATAAGTGGCGATTTTCGGTCTGATTCCCAGATTTTATTAAATACCCACAGCACAATACCTAGTAATACAAAATCACCCAACATTTCGTAAATCTGAGTGGGATGCAATGCTGCAGAAACCGTTGATGCCTGATCAACCAAGCCATTTTCGAACGACCATTGCCATGCTGAACTTGAAATACCATACTCAGTCTCAAAGCCGGGAACCATCGTGCCATATCGCGGGAATTGAACGCCAAAAATGGAATTAGTGGCAGTGCCATGAGCATCGCCATTTAAAAAACAGCCAATCCTGCCAATTGCCTGCCCAATTAATAAACCTGGCGAAACCAACGAAAAATATTCGAAATAGTTCAATTTCTTTCGTCGAACAAATAGAAAACCGCCTAGCATCCCGCCCACTAAACCACCAGTAATACTGTTTCCGGCGCCGGATAAACTAAAAATGATTCCGGGATTGGAAAGAAACAGATCAAGATTCCAGAAAAGAAAATGCGAAAGGCGTGCACCGATTAATGCACCTACTATAGACCATGTTACTAAACCATCAAAAAGATCTATTTTTCCACCATATTTTTTAACGCGTTTATATATGATGTAGATCCCAATCGCGATGGAAATCAGGAAATAAAGTCCTTCATAAAAATAAATAGTGTTGAAGCCGAGGTCGAGATGAAATGGTAACATAAAATAGGATTACAAATAATTCGGCGGAAGGTAAGAATTAAAGTTCACTCCAAATACGCATTAGTATTCTTTTTTTGAAAAGAGTAACCAGTACATCCATGTGCCGCCACAAATAGATGCCTATAATAACAATTACAACACTCATAATTGTTAATCGATACCATTCTAAACCGTTCAATGGAACAAACGACATATAACCAACAGAAAATATGGTAAATGAAATTGCGAAGGTAACTTTCTGAGAAATAATTGGGTGTTTGTAGCTAAAAGATGAATAAATGGCTTTCTGATATTGATAGTATGAACTCCAAATAAAAAGCAGCATGAAGCAGAGAAATAAAAAGGTATTAGCCACGAAAATATTCAACACTTCCCCTATTTGTGGGATGAAGAGGATTTCCATTATTGTGATGGCATAGAATACCAAAAGCGGTAAAATTATCACTCCCAAAAAACGCTCTTTTAATTGTTTTTCTAGTTTTACCGGAAATTGAAGATGAATAAGAAGTTCTCTGTTTTCATAGCCATACATATTGGCCATACCCATTGCAAGCAACGCCACCGGAATTCCAGCTAAAATGGTTGGTATCGCTATAGTCTGCGCAATTTCGTATTGAACATTTAGCAGCAGCGGCACATAAACAATTGGAATGATTGCTAGCGTGAGTAACTGCAATTTGTTGTATGGGTGAATCATCACGTAGTAATAATATTTACCTGCATTCTTACCTAATAATCGTTCAAGTACTTTCCATAGCTGGCTAGATACTTCTTCCACTTTTTTAAGAGTAGGGCGATGAAGACCATCACAGGTTTTATTAAAATGATCAACTATAATAATGCCAATAAGAACAATCATTAAAACAGAGTAAATACCGGCATTTAAAAGTCCGATTTCTAAATTAACAGCTTTCGCGAGCATACCACCGGGTAGCCAGCCTAAAAAAGTATTTATAGTCTCAATTCGCGGGATAATCTGATATAAAATGCGAACGTTTTCGGTTGAGATCATTTGTACAAATTGGAAGAGGCTGAAAACTAAAATCACAAACCCAACAACTACGGCAATAAATCGGCGTTCCACAATTTGTAAAAAACGATGTTTGATGGAATAGATGAGCACGTAATTTAATACGATGCCAAAAAAAGCGAGCGGAATCTGATACCAGTAATCCACTTGAATCATCAAAAATACCAACCAGGTAAAATTATAGATGATGTTTACAGGATGGCAAAAACTAATAATTATGAGATACTTTGCCAGTCGCTTTATTGGAAAGCCAAAACCAAGAAGCTTCCTGTTCTCTTCGATATTTAACAAACGCAGATTTGTGAAGGAGAAATGCATTACCCAATAAGTATTCGCAAAAACGAGCAATATAAAGGAATACACTTTTGGGGTGAGCCAGGGAAGCTGAGTCGACATCCAAGGATCGGTATCCATTAAAACTACAACAATCGCGGTACCGATCAGGTTTACTAACATCACACCTAAAAACATGATGTACCCGATCATCATCAACAGCTGAAATCGATTGAGATTGGAAAGGAAAATGCGCCAGTTTAATGTAAGTAGTCTTGAAAACATGTTGGAAAATAGTCTCTCTGAGGAACCAATGAGTTTAGAATGCTATAATAATTACAGAACTATTTGGATAAATATTCTTTCAAGAACTTTCCGGTGTAGCTTTCTTTTATCTCAATGATCTCTTCTGGGGTTCCAGTAGCTACCACCTGGCCACCGCCAAAGCCACCTTCCGGGCCCACGTCAATAATCCAATCTGCACACTTAATTACATCCAGATTATGTTCGATGATAATTACCGAATGCCCGGCACGAACTAATTCATTGAAGGCATCCAGCAACTTGGCGATATCTTCAAAATGCAGCCCGGTTGTGGGTTCATCAAAAAAGTACAACGTATGTTCGTTCGAGGTTTTGCTCAGAAATCTAGCGAGTTTCACCCGTTGTGCTTCACCACCGGAAAGAGTGGTCGCCGATTGACCTAATTTTAAATAACCAAGCCCCACATCTTCAAGAGGTTGTAATTTATTAACGATGGATTTCTCATCTACAAAAAAGTCTAATGCCTCAGAAATTGGCATTTCAAGTACGTTATGTATGTTTTGCCCACGATATTTCACATTCAGCACATCTTTTCTAAATCGAGATCCGTTGCAGACTTCGCAGGTTAATTCAATGTCTGCCATAAACTGCATTTCAATTTTCTGAACGCCTTCGCCCTTACAAGTTTCGCATCGGCCACCGGGAACATTGAAGGAAAAATGCCCAGCGGTGTAGCCCATAATCTTAGCCTGACGGGTTGATGAAAAAACATCTCGGATTCCATCAAAGGCTTTTGTGTAAGTTGCAGGATTAGAGCGGGTAGAACGTCCAATTGGGCTTTGATCTACCATTTCCGCATTATGAACAGAACTCAATCCGAATAAATCGCGGTAGCGCCCAACTTTTTGATTGTAGGAACTAATGTGCTTTTTTAT
>Ga0316205_10003472_pt1 | contig 14862 bp, 14 predicted proteins | sample 3monthpyrite_MG_FD_204941 | JGI IMG/M metagenome (GOLD analysis project Ga0316205, IMG submission 204941) | Microbial mat bacterial communities from mineral coupon in-situ incubated in ocean water Damariscotta River, Maine, United States -... | ecosystem: Environmental > Aquatic > Marine >... | reverse complement strand
CGCTGCGCGTGGACTTGATATAGAGAACCTTCCTTATGTGGTCAATTATGACTTGCCTAAACATTCTACAGAGTACATTCATAGAGTCGGAAGAACAGGAAGAGCCGGGAGCAAAGGCTTGGCCGTTTCGTTTGTCTCGCCTAACGATGAAGGCATGCTCAAAAATATAGAACAGTTGCTGCGCAAACCTATACCACAGCGACGTATCAAGGGGTATGAACCGGATAAGCGAAGCGAAGGAAAGCAGCGGCACTTTGAGGGTAACAAAGATGAAAAGATTAGGGGTGCCTTCGGACATAAGAAGAAAAAAGCACCGGCAAAGAGCAAGAAGGTCACTAAACGCAACGGTGGCGCAGTTGCGGCAAAAAAAGCCGAGGATCAGCGCAATCAGAGTGCTTCACGTTCGAAGAAGCGTAAGTAATGGAACTGTATACCTGGCTCAATGCTATCTCAACAAGAGATCAGTTCTCTTCATTGGTAGCCTTGGTTGAAGAAGGCGTCTTGGAAGAGTTGTTTATCGCTCAGAGCCTTGATGTCGGCGTTGCGGGTACAGACTGGGCTGTAGGAAAACCACTGATCTTTAGTTTTTCAAATTCGCAAGATGTTAAGCAAACACTCGAGGAGATCTCTGCTTGTGTGAACTTGGACAGTATAGACGAAAGCTATTTTGAAGTGATCGAGGATACCTATATACTAAAATCTGTGTTTTATCCCGAGTCGGAAGCTCAAGAGGAGCAAATCATTGCTCTTCTTGTTTAATCTCTGATATACTTAGGCCATTGAAAATATTATGAGGGATATATAATTCTTAAACTACCTAAAACTATCGCTAATCTGGAAATGGATGGTATTGGCGATAATCTGCTTTATTACGACTACAGCATCAAACATCTTCTAAAGCTTGATCAAAAAGGTACAGACAAAGAGTCCCCTGAATATATGAGTTCTTACCGCTCTTTTGAAGGAGCGGTATATGAGAACTATTTGTATGAGAAACTTCTTATTTATATGAAGGAGAATCCTCAGTACGGTCAGTTTATACTCAAAGGTCCTCACGCTAAGACATCTGACTCCCTCTCAAACTCTTTATACGTCAACAACAAAGGACAGATTGTCTACAGGACCCGTTCTATAGAGATCAATGAGTTCGACGGAATGATCTACAACGAAAAAGAGATCTATTTTATAGAGATGACACTTATTAAGTCCGTGACTAACCTTAAGCGCCGTCTGCGTAAGAAAAAAGCACTCTTGGAAGTCCTTTTTCCTGACCACGAGATCAAGGCTTTGATCATCCTGTGTGAAGGTGTCAGCGGAAGCAAACAGCTGCCTGAGTACTGTACGGTCTGGATAACAAAGCCCTTTGTAGCAGAAGATATCTATGATTGGCTGAAGAACAAGCAGAGACGAAAACGTCTGCCTTTCATACGTCAAGAAGCTAAGAACCTTGTTGGTGATGAAGTGATGGATGTCTATCCGTTTAGGTATTACAATTCTTTGGGATGGATGCTGCGCCGTTTGCGTGCAAAACGCGATGCGGTGATCAATATGGGCTTTTTAAAGACAGAAGTGTGCACACGCTATATTGATCTTTTTACCAAGGTCTATTTGGGATATATGGATAAGAATGATTTTGAACAGATGTATCCTAACGTTCCCAATGTTACGCAAAAGGTTGTTGTCTCTATAGAAAAAGACCACACAGGTGCACTTCTTCTGACTTACTTTATGCAGCATTCGCGTAAGAAACTTGACAATGTCATCATAAAAAATGAAAAAGCTACAGTGGCTAAAAAAGACCCATATGGAATCTCGGTTACGGAAGTCTTTCATGTGTTGCGTATTATGGATGACTCGTACAGGCTCAGCATCAAAAATATTCGTGTGGTCGACAAGCTTTTACGTTCGCTTGACCCCTGATTTTCCCCTCTTAAAAACCTTCCAATAATATATGCCAGATCATCTCGATTTCTTTATCGTTTAAAAAGATGCTTGAGCCGCTTTTAAAAAGCTCTTTGATAGCTTGGATCTTGATAGGCAGCGCATGGATACATTCGGCATGAGCTGGTAAAAAAGCACGTATTAGAGTGACATCAGCTTTTATCTCTTGTTCGCAGAAGAAGCAGAGCATATCCTGATGAAGTCTACCTTCGAAGTCTAACAGCTTGACATAGGACTCTATGGCGATACGTTTTGGATTTTGAGTCTGCCAGATCTCGGTAGCTTCTTCAAGCAATTCGAAATAAAAAGGATCAAGTTCCTCACTGTCCTGAAGGTGTTTGTGGAACAAGCCTAAAAACTGCTGCCAGACAAAGAGACGGCTTCGATCGCGCATCCAGGAAAAGCCGATGTGGGAGACATGACGCAGGCGTGATATGTTTGCCTTCGATGAGGCTTGCGTCTCGAAGTCGATCTTGAAGCCAAGGTTGATCTGTCCGTGTCTGGCTCCATAAAAACGGTAAAGCGTATATAAGTTATGATGTGTTAGAATTGTCACTATAACATCTTCGTCACGTGCTTTGTTGACGTTGATTATATACCCTTGCAAATGCACTCGCTTTTAGCTGATCTTTGAGTGAATTTTACACTTTCTACTTGAATTTTATCCTTAATGCCTATTGACTTAAATAACTTTTAACCAAATTTTTTGTAAAATGTAGTACTCATTTTCTTAAATAGAGCAAGTTTGTTTAAAACTTGCTGAATTTAATTAAAAATTACTAATTTTAATATGAAAGGTCTTAATTTGATTGATAGATTGACTTCCTTTAAAGATAACTGCGGATTTGGTTTAGTTGCGAGCATCAACAATATTCCATCTCACGACTACTTAGAAAATGCGATTACAGCGCTGGAACGTATGATGCACCGTGGTGCGGTTGCGGCAGACGGTAAGACAGGTGACGGTTCCGGACTTCTTTTGTCTATGCCTAAAAAGTTTATGGCAAAAAAAGCCAAGGAAGCGGGGATTGATCTTCCTGAACAGTACGCTATTGCTATGGTCTTTTCTAAAGAGATAGAACACTTAGATGTCTTAGAAGGGATGTGCGAGAAAAATGATCTGAAGGTGATCTGGAAACGTACCGTTCCTGTGGATCAAGAAGCACTCGGTGAACAGGCATTGGCGTCCCTTCCTCATATGACGCAACTTTTTATCAAACCAAATTCTTTGATCTCGACAAAACGTTTTGATGCACTTTTATATCTTTCACGCAAAGAGACAGAACATGCATTAAATGATGATAAGGATTTTTATATTCCATCAATGTCATCGCGCGTCCTTTCGTACAAGGGTCTGGTCATGCCTACGACGATCAAACAGTTCTATATAGACCTACAGGACAAAGACTTTGAGATCTCTTTTTCACTTTTTCACCAGCGTTTTTCGACGAACACACTTCCTCAATGGCGTCTTGCTCAGCCATTTAGAGCTGTCGCGCACAATGGAGAGATCAATTCTGTTGAAGCCAACCGTTTTAATGTCGAGGTAAAGTCTGAATCTATCAAATCTGAAGTCTTTTCAGATGAAGAGATCAAGAGGATCCTTCCAATCTTACAAGAAGGGTCTTCGGACTCGGCATCGGCGGATAACTTTTTTGAGTTTCTTTTGGCTAACGGGACGGACTTTTTCAAAGCAGCACGCTCGATTATTCCGGCACCTTGGCAAAACGCTCCGCATATGGACGCAGAACTTCGTGCTTTTTATGAATACAATTCGACGGTTTTTGAAGCCTGGGACGGACCTGCCGCGTTCTCATTGACAGACGGCCGCTATATCGGTTGTGTCCTTGATAGAAACGGTCTGCGTCCTTCTAAATACATAATCACAAAAGACGGTATGCTGCTGATCTCAAGTGAGTATGGTGTCTTGGATATTGATGAGGACAATATCGTAGAGCGTAACCGTCTTCAGTCGGGTGAGATGATTGGACTTGACCTTAAGTACGGAAAAGTACTTAAAGACAAAGATATCAATGATTATCTCAAGGGTTCAAATCCTTATATGAAGTGGCTAAATGACAACATGATCTATCTGCAAGAGCATGTGGATGAGCAGTATGTCAAGTTCTGCGACTATAAAGAAGAAGAGTTGATAGCACGTCAGCGTTTCTATAACTATACACAAGAAGTCATCGAACAGGTCATCGAACCGATGATGAAAGATGGAAAAGAAGCGGTTGGGTCTATGGGTGACGATACGCCTATGGCAGCCTTCTCAGATAAGCAGAGAAACTTTTCCGACTTCTTTAAGCAGAAGTTCGCTCAGGTGACGAACCCGCCTATCGATTCGATCCGTGAAAAAGTCGTTATGTCTTTGAACACGGGTTTTGGTGAGATACATAACATCCTTGATGACGATTCTTCGCATGCACACCGATTAAAAGCGATCTCGCCTATCATCACGCAGGAGAAGCTGTCTGTGCTTCTTTCTTTTGGGGACGAGACAAATGCACGTTTTCAGCCATGCTATAAGAACAAGACCTTCTCAACTGCTTACAGCGGAAACCTAAAAACAGCTTTGGATGCGCTGGTCAATGATATCACTAAGTCTGTGCAAGAAGAGGGCGTACGTATCGTCGTTCTTTCGGACTATGAGTTTTCGGCTGAAAAAGCGACTATTCCGATGCTGATGGCAGTGGGACGTCTGAACCATGCATTGCTGGAAAAAGGAAGCCGTCACCTGGTCTCTATCGTCACACAAACAGCTGAAGTCTATGACTCGCATTCTGCTGCATCTATGATCGCCTTTGGTGCATCTGCTATCTTCCCATACCTGCTTTTCTCTACGGCACTTTCCCGTTTGGAACAGAGTGCAGGATTGACGATGTCATGCCATGTCGCAATGAAATCAGTGCATACTGCGCTTAACGGCGGACTGCTTAAGATCATGTCAAAGATGGGTATCTCTACGATCGCTTCGTACAGAAACTCAAGTCTGTTTGATATTCTTGGGCTTTCGTCTGAGATCTGTTCGGAGTGTTTTTCAGACGGGCAGTCTCTTATCCCGGGACTTGGCTATGCAGATATTCAAGAGCGTATCGACAAGGCACATGCAGCAGCCTTTGAAGAAGACGGATTTAGATCTATCTTTCCTCTGACTATAGGTGGTTTTTACAAGTTTTATAACGGAGGCGAGTACCATGATTTTGGTCCTGCCGTGATCCACTCGATTCATAAAGTGGTCGAGACAGGCAAAAAATCAGACTTTGAAGAACTTAAGGGCCTTATTAATAAACGCGGCCAAAAATTTATCCGTGATTTTATGGATATCAAGTCGGATAAAAAAGCTATCGATATCTCTGAAGTAGAACCAAAAGAAGAGATCTTCAAACGTCTTGCATCGGCTGCGATGTCTTTGGGCTCTATCTCTCCGGAAGCACATGAATGTATTGCTGAAGCGATGAATACGATGGGCGGTATGTCAAACTCAGGAGAGGGCGGTGAAGATTCTGCACGTTTTGGAACGATCCGAAACTCTAAGATTAAGCAAGTCGCTTCAGGACGTTTCGGGGTCACCCCTGCCTACCTAAGAAGTGCGGAAGAGATACAGATCAAGGTCGCACAAGGTGCAAAACCGGGTGAGGGCGGACAGCTTCCTGGCCATAAGGTCACGGAACTTATCGCACGACTCCGTCATACGGTTGCTGGTGTTACGCTTATATCACCTCCACCGCATCATGATATCTACTCGATCGAAGACCTTGCACAACTGATCTATGATCTTAAGCAGGTCAACCCAAATGCTACGATCACAGTCAAACTGGTATCGACAGCAGGTGTCGGGACGATTGCTGCGGGTGTTGCCAAGGCCTATGCAGATAAGATCATTATCTCAGGTGGTGACGGCGGTACAGGTGCCGCTCCATTGACATCGATCAAGTTTGCAGGTAACCCATGGGAACTTGGACTATCAGAAGCGCATAACGCACTTAAAGTCAACAACCTTCGCGGACAGGTCCATGTACAGACAGATGGCGGTTTTAAAACAGGTCTTGATGTTGTTAAGGCAGCACTTCTTGGTGCAGAGTCTTATGCCTTCGGTACGGGCGTTCTCACTATCGTCGGATGTAAGATGCTTCGTATCTGTCACGTCAATCGTTGTTCGGTTGGTATTGCAACACAAAACGAGAAACTTCGTGGTGAGCATTACAAAGGCAAGGTCGAGCATATCATCAACTACTTTACCCTTCTTGCTGAAGATGTTCGGGCTATTTTGGCGAGTATGGGATACAGATCTATGGAAGAGATCATCGGACGTTCAGATCTTCTTAAAGCAACTGATGATGAGTTTGCTAAGAAGTTTGACTTCTCAGAGGTCTTATACCATTGCGAAGGTGTAGATACTTGTCAGGTCGCTTCAAACGAACCGTTTGATCCGAATGATTTTGAAAAAGATGTCCTTAAAGAAGTAATGAACACAATCAAGCACCCTGAACAACGTGTGACGATCAAACGTGATATTTGTAATCTTAACCGTAGTTTCGGTGCGCGTGTCTCAGGTGAGATCGCTCAGTATTATGGTGATACAGGCTTGGCAAGTGATACAATCAATATCAAGCTTACAGGTACAGCAGGCCAGTCATTGGGTGCCTTCTTGATCCACGGTGTCTCTTTGTATCTGAACGGAGTAGCGAATGATTATATCGGTAAGGGAATGCTTGGCGGTAAGATCATTATCACACCTAAGAAACAGGGACCTTCATTTTCGGCAGCGGGTAATACCTGTCTGTACGGAGCAACAGGCGGTAAGCTTTTTGTCTCTGGTTCGGCAGGTGAACGTTTTGCTGTACGTAATTCGGGTGCCTTGGCTGTCGTAGAAGGGACCGGGGACAATGCCTGTGAATATATGACAGGCGGTATTGTCATCATCCTTGGTAAGACAGGGAACAACTTCGGTGCAGGTATGACAGGCGGTATAGCATTTGTCTATGATGAGAACCATGAGTTTGGAGAGCACATCAACCGCGAGCTGATCGAGATAGAACGTATCGATACGGACGAAGGTGACGAAGCACGCCACTTTCTTAAAAAACTTATCAAAGAGTATGCAGAAGAGACAGGCAGCGAAAAAGCCAAAGAGATCTTAGAGAACTTCCGTACGGATATCAGAGACTTTTGGTTGGTCCGTCCGAAAAATATGACAACACTTCCATTAAACCTAGAGAAAGGAGATTAAGATGATTGATTTTATTAATACCCCAAGAATAGACCCTGAAAAACGCCTTGTCGTTGAGCGTGTCAAAGACTTTGGCGAGATATATGAATTTTTTGCGACAAAAGAAGCTGCTGCTCAAAGTGTTCGCTGTATTCAGTGTGGTGATCCTTATTGTCTGAACAAGTGCCCTTTACATAACTATATTCCTCAATGGCTTAAGGCTATAGCTGAAAAAGATCTGGAGTTTGCTTTTAAACTTTCAAATGAGCCTTCACCTTTTCCTGAAGTCATGGGACGGATCTGTCCACATGATAGGCTCTGTGAAGGGGACTGTACACTTAATGACGGTCATGGGGCGATCACAATTGGATCGGTTGAGACCTATATAAATGAAGAAGGTTTTAAACAGGGTCTTAAACCTGAGTTCCCAGGTGTATCTTCTGACAAAAAAGTTGCGGTCATCGGTTCGGGTCCTGCCGGTCTTTCGGTAGCTACCTATCTTCTGCGTGCGGGTATCGGCGTGGATATGTATGAAAAGTCAGACCGCGCGGGAGGTCTATTGACGTATGGTATTCCGGGTTTCAAACTGGATAAGAAAGTCGTAGACCGCCGTGTCAAAGGTCTTATTGAAGCAGGTCTGAACCTTCAGCTTAACTGTGAAGTAGGAAAAGATATCAGTTTTGACGAGCTGGTCGACTCTCATGATGCGATCTTTATAGGTATCGGTGCGACCAAGGCTAAAATAGCAGGCCTTGAAAACGAGCACGCCAAGGGGGTCTTTCCTGCCATGCAATACCTGACCGGTATTCAAGCCAAGAACTTCGGCGAGACGTACAACAAGGCACTGGATGTCAAAGACCAGAACGTCGTTGTCATCGGAGGCGGGGATACGGCTATGGACTGTGTACGTACAGCCAAGCGCGAGGGTGCACGTTCAGTGACCTGTCTTTACCGTCGTGATGCACACAACATGCCGGGATCTCAGAAAGAGTATAAAAATGCCAAAGAAGAAGGGGTAGATTTTACTTTTTACGCGGCACCAAAGCAGATACTTACAGATGAGAACGGAAAAGTGGTCGGTATTGAGATGATCAAGACGGCACTTGGTCAAAAAGATGAGAGCGGCCGTGCTCGTATGGAAGAACAAAAAGGCAGCGAGTTTAAAGTCAGTGCCGATGTGATTATCATGTCTCTTGGTTTTGATCCGGTTGTGCCTTCGTATCTTGCAGCAAACGGTATCGAGACAAATGAATGGGGTGGGATCGTCCTCAATGACAAGTTTGAGACGACGACGTCTGGGATCTTTGCCGGGGGAGACTGTTACCGCGGTGCAGACCTCGTTGTCAGAGCGGCTTTTGACGGCCGTGAGGCTGCCCGAGCGATCGCAAAGTCACTGCATTAATATGGCAGACGTCTGATGCAGGCCTTTATACGTGAGACGATCAAGGCCTGTCAGGAGATCGTAGAGATGCTCGAGGTCACTACGGACCCTGAAGCGTTTAAACCTCAAAAGATAGGTGCAGGCGGGGATGAAAGTGTCGGCCTTGATCTTATGGCGGAAGCTATCTTTGTCAAACGTCTGCAGCGATTTGGCCAGATCAGTTCTGAAGAGAGTGGTATTATCGGCGAAGGCGAGGCACAGATCGTCCTTGACCCTATAGATGGAAGTGATAATCTGCTTACACGTTTTCCTTATTACGGTGCTTCTATAGCGTATATGATCGATGGCCTCCCGGTTGTTGGCATAGTCTGTAACTTTGCCAACGGTGACATATTTATAAAAGACAGCGAACAGTTCCTTCAAGGAAAACTGCACAGTGCAGATTTTAAACCGGTAGAAAAACACCATACCTCAAAGATCGGTATTTTTGAAAAAGCGGCCCTTTTTCCCGAAATAACGTATGAGTTGATCCAAAATCGGCTCAAATACAGAGCGCCGGGAGCTGTTGCACTCTCTTTGGCCTATGCGCATTATGCAAATTATATGGTTTTTTTAGGTAAAATGCGTAATTATGATCTGGAAGCGGGTCTTTTTATGTGTGAAGGTCTTCATATGTATAAAGACGAGACACACATCATCGTCTCCAAAGACAAGCAGGTCTTTGATCAGGTAAAAAAGATAATTTTAAAATAAATTAACCATTTTGAAGGAAGTCCACAATGAGTCTATTTGATTTTTTAAGTTCTAAGCCAAGCAAGCCTCAACCGACCAAAAGCGAAGCTCCTTCGCATTGGATCAAGTGTCAGTCTTGTCAAGCGCTGATGTATTATAAAGAGATCGAGAAACAGCATTATGTCTGTCCTAAATGTGGATTTCACCTGCGTATCGGTGTAAAAGAGCGTATTTCTTTGTTATGTGATGAAGGCTCTTTTGTCGAGATGGATGGAACGCTTCGCCCTGTTGATCCTCTTAAGTTCGTAGATAAAAAATCGTACAAAAAACGTATAGAAGAAGCCGAAGCCAAAACGGGCAGGACCTCTTCGGTAGTAAGCGGTGAATGTTCGATCAACGGAGTAAGCACACAGCTTGTCATCTTCGACTTCTCGTTTATGGGCGGTTCTTTGGGCTCAGTCGAAGGGGAGAAGATCGTTCGTGCGATCAATCGTGCTATAGATAAAAAAGAGGGTGTGATCATTATCTCTGCTTCAGGCGGAGCACGCATGCAGGAAAGTTCCTTTTCACTCATGCAGATGTCCAAGACCTCTGCAGCCTTGGCAAAACTGGCTAAGGCAAACCTGCCGTATATCTCAGTCTTGACAGATCCAACGATGGGCGGGGTTTCTGCCTCATTTGCAACACTAGGTGATATCATTATAGCGGAACCAGGTGCATTGATCGGTTTTGCGGGACAGCGTGTTATCAAACAGACGATAGGCTCGGATCTTCCCGAAGGCTTTCAACGTGCGGAGTTCTTACTCGATCATGGTGCCGTTGATATGGTCGTTAACCGTAACGAGATGAAAAAGACTATATCTGACTTGTTATGTATGTTGCAAGACAAAGCCATCCAAGCCAATTAATGAAACTCTATGCTCTATGCGATCATGACACCCTGTCTGAACGCAAACTCTCTTTAGAAGATTTTGCTCTTCTTGCCAAAAAAAATCAAGCCGAGATCATTCAGTACCGTAATAAAAACGGCAGTATGGAAGCGATCAAAAAGAACCTCATTGAACTTAGGTCCTTATGGGACGGTTTCTTGATCGTCAATGATAAGTATGAACTTATCCCGTTTTGCGACGGTGTTCATATGGGACAGGAAGATCTGCTCAAGGTCGACAGTGATATCGTCAAAGCGACGAAGATTATCAGAAAGGTGATCGGTTCAGACAAACTGTTTGGCATATCTACACACAACCAAGAAGAGATAGAACTGGCTAATACCATGGATCTAAACTATATCGGACTGGGCGCTTATAAACAGACTTCAACAAAAGATGTTACAAATATACTCGGTACACAACTTGATACATTAGCTGCTTTGTCCAAGCATAAGGTAGCTGCAATAGGCGGTGTTAAATTGAACGATAGCTTTGAAAATGTTGCCTATCTTGTCATAGGGTCGGGCCTGTATGAAGGTTAATATTCTCTCTATAGCAAAACCTGAGAAGTCCCTCTATAGTCCCTTGTATAAGGAGCTTGAGAAGATGATATCAAAGTTTTCTGCAATAGAGGACATAGAGATATTCAACAAGAAAATACATCAGGCTCAGATCGAAGGGCAAGTGGCTGCACAAGCTGCATATACAGAAGCTTTTACCCCCTATTTAAGTAAATCTTATAACATAGCCCTGCATCCTGATGGAAAATTAATCGACAGTTTTAAGTTTAGTAAGCTTTTAAGTGATAGAATATCGGTGAATTTTTACATAGGCGGTGCCTATGGTTTTGAAGAGGGTTTTTTGAAGCAATGTGACCAGGTCGTCAGTCTCACAGAGTTGACTATGAGTCACAAAATAGCGAAGACGGTTCTGCTTGAACAGGTCTTTCGCGGCTTCGCCATCAACAATAACCATCCGTACCACAAATAAGGGAAACAAATAGATGAAAGAAATGCACGAAAAAGAGTTGGAATATTTTTGCGATACTTTAAAAAGTCGTAAGGTACAGATCGAGAAAAACATCTTGGGCGTTGAACAAGAGATGGATCAGCTTCGTGAACTTGAACTTAATGATGAAGGTGATTATGCTTCTGTAAGTAACGATAACATGGTCGAGAACGCCATAGGTCATCAACAAGAGCTCGAATTATTTGAAATTGATCTTGCATTGGCTAAAATCAAAGAAGGTACTTACGGTATCTGTGAGATGTGTGAAGAGTGTGTTGGTGTGCATCGTCTAAAAGTAAAACCGCATGCGAAGTATTGTATCGATTGCCGTGAGATAGCAGAAAAGAGCGACAAAAGATAATCATTTTCGGCCACGTTAGATAACTTGTAAGGAATTCATATGTATTTAAAACGATATACCTTTTGGACATTGGCACTGATGCTTTTCGTAGGTTGGTATATAAGCCAGTTCTTGGGATATTCACAAAGTGAATCGATCTCATTTTTTGGCATAAATCTACCGGCTTTACCGATTGCTGTACTGGTCTTGTTTCCGGTATTCGTTTTGTATGTGGCAAGTGTCTTGCATATGTTGTATTACTCTCTAAAAAGCTTTTTAAAACTGCGTAGCTATCAAAAAGACTACACTATGCTTGTGGACATGATCATGGATGAACTTCTTAACAAAGATCATCGCTATCATTTTAAAACAGAGCCCTATAAACTTCTTGCCAAGGTACTTGAAAACACCTCGATGAATGTTGATGATGATATCGAACTGACTGAGAATGAAAAAGTCAATGGGATCTTAAAGATGCTGCATGATGTCAAAACAGGCAAGGTAGTAGATCTTAAGAAATATAATCTAACCACAGAAAATCCTGTTGTCATCCAAAATCAAAAAAATCGTATGTTGAATATGGACCTAAGTGCTGAAGATATCCTCTCAAAAAGCGATAAATACACGAAAGACATCTTAGAAAAAGCCTATGTCAATTTCGTGGCAACTGCGCCGATGTACGCGATAGAGAAATATCAAGAACACATGACAAAAGATGCATTGTATATCATCCTTGCACGTGTCAACTGTGAAGAGAACACCTTGGAAGTCTCAAATGACTTCTTGATCGGCCTTATGAATAGACTTACACTCTCTCATAATGATTATCTTTCGATCTCGAAAGAGCTTAGTATTCATATGATCCCAGAACAGCGTATGCGACTGTTTGAGACCTTGGCAGAACAAGATGAAGAGGCACAAGAAGCCTATCTGTATACGCTCTTTGATCTTGAGATGATCGATACGGCAAAAGAGTTCCTTGAGACCATCGGAGCCGAAGATGCGATGAAGTTCAGAGCTTACCTTGCGCTAAAAGAGTGCGGACATACCTTCAACATCAACCTCTTTATATAAAACAGAAAGAGTCTGCTCTTTCTCTTCTTTCAACTAATCTTTTTTTATACAGGGGACTGATACAATTCGTCCCATCAAACTATCAGGAATATTTATGAGCGTAGAACAAGAACTATTTAAACGAAGCGGATCACAATGCGAGCTGTGTGCCGCAACAGAAAACCTTAGTGTTTTGGAAGTCTCTCCCTCTGACGGTTCGGCGCATACCGCTGTCTTGGTCTGTGCGACGTGTAAAGAACAGATCGAAGACAAAGATAAGATGGATGCAAACCACTGGCACTGTCTCAATGACAGCATGTGGAGTGAAGAAGATGCGGTCAAGGTCGTAGCTTACAGAATGCTCAAACGTATCGCCTCTGAGGGATGGCCCCAGGACCTTCTTGATATGCTTTATCTTGAAGATGACGTCAAGGCATGGGCAGAAGAGGGTGTTACCGATGAGAACCGCGAACCGACGCGTGACAGCAACGGTACCATACTCGAATCAGGAGATTCTGTCACGGTCATCAAAGACCTTGTCGTCAAAGGTGCAGGTTTTACGGCAAAGCAGGGCACAACGGTCAAGAACATCCACTTGGTACCGGGTAATCACGAACAGATCGAAGGCCGTGTAAACGGAACAAAGATCGTACTTCTCAGCTGTTACTTGAAGAAGCTGTAAACCACTACACTAAACACATGACTTTCTCTTTCCTTTGGGGGAGTCATGAACGTAACTGATCTAAGTGCCTCTATAGAAAAATCAAGTCTTTAGCATTGATGCACTTTTTCTTCATCCTAAGTCCCTCATCATCTAAATCATCAAAAGTATTTGTGAAGTGTTAACTGTATCTTTTGATTTATAGTAATTTTATTTGTTTATTTAAGTTATTTTATATTTGTTGTATTGTACTATCGGTTTGTTGAAAACTATACATAAAAATTATTTATGAACAGAGTATTAGAAAGACAACTTTATAAATGAGAAGGGTCAAATGACAATAGATACAAATTTATTACCTTAAAAGGATAGTTTACAATGAGATATATAGTTTTTATAATGTTTTTTTTCTTAGTAGGCTGTAGTAGTCAAGATAAAAATATTCTTCTTAATACAGGAGAAAAACCTCCTACTTTTTTTAGATTTACAAAAATAGAGAGCATGAATGACTACGTATTTGATACGAAAAAGTTTTCGCTTAAGTTCCCTTTAGCTAAAGAAATAGACTTTATGAAAATGGGAGGATGGTCTGCTGAAAGTATGAGAGATGGACACACTGTAGCATTGAGTTTAGAAAACTCTATAGTTTATTCAATAGTTATTTCTACTAATTACAAACCATTAATTTATAATGATAGGCATAAAGCTATTGAGAATGAAGATATTGTATATATTAATTATATTTACCATCAGTATCATCCAAATAAGGATATATTATTACAAAGACATGGTAAAGAAAATTATTTATGTCAAATTAGGGAAGGGGTAATAGATAAACATATTTACCCAAATAAAAAAGAGATTTCATTTGAATGTTATAAATTTAATTCTAGACACACAAGAGTAAAAAGTGTTGCACTTGTTTTGACTTATAATGATATCAATAGTTCAATTTACACCTACGAAGACCTGCTCAAACGAGGTCAGAGAGTCTTAGACAGCCTTTACATAAAAGATGGATGGGATGAATGATTCAAGGAGAAAAACATGAGATATATTAAAACAGGTCTATTGGTGCTAATACCATTAATGTTTCAAGCGTGTGCAGCTGGTAAACATCTTTCAAATGATGCGCTGCTTCAAAAAGCAATCGTTGGATGTCCAAATCCTGAAATGGTAACCATCCTTATTCCATCACGCGGTTTGGCCGGGGATGCCATAGCCATTGCATCGGTTAAAACTATGGGAAGCGATGGAGGTTTTTCAAGCAGCTTCTCAACCTATATAAAATCCGAAATGAAGCATATCGGGGCAGCCTGTCCCAATGCACAAAAGCTGGAGGCGATACTGTTGAATAATTTTAGTTTGTATAAAAATGATGAACTTAAAGGTATCGATGTCTGCGTGATTGGTATCGCAGATAGTAAAGAACTGGTTGATGAGGCCAACAGAACAGGTGCTACTGCTACATTAGTCCCATAAAGTGTTGACAGGTCAATCAGCATCTAGTAGAAGAGTATACTTACGAAGACCTACTTATACGAAGACCTTCTGCAAAGAAGCCAAAGGGTAAGACGGTTGGGATGAATAACAAAGTACAGC
>Ga0316205_10003469_pt1 | contig 14865 bp, 15 predicted proteins | sample 3monthpyrite_MG_FD_204941 | JGI IMG/M metagenome (GOLD analysis project Ga0316205, IMG submission 204941) | Microbial mat bacterial communities from mineral coupon in-situ incubated in ocean water Damariscotta River, Maine, United States -... | ecosystem: Environmental > Aquatic > Marine >... | reverse complement strand
ACAATTATATGGCAAGCCCCTAATCCCAGGGTCCACAAATGATCGAATCAGAAAGATCATTTCCGACCACCTTGGTGTCAATGTAGTTCGGATCGTTCCAGAAGCATCTTTCATCGACGACTTAGGCGCTGACAGCCTCGATACGGTTGAACTCGTAATGGCATTTGAAGAAGAATTTGGCATAGAGATACCTGACGATGCGGCGGAAAAATTGGCAACAGTCGGCGATGTCTTTGGTTTTGTAAGAAAGGCCCTTAAATAATTATCGCATGCCAATGGAAGGGAGCAATGAGGTCAGCATGGTCAGAGTGTTAAACAATACGCACTTCGAGAGAATGGACGAATCAGAGGATAGTCATTTCTACAGGAAACCCAGACTAAACTCGCACGTGGATAGTCATGCCCGTAGCGCCTTGGAAGAATTTTTATATGAATTACTCCCCACGGATGGCGATGTATTAGACCTGATGGCAGGGTATAACTCTCATATTCGAAACTCCTCTAATTACCGACAAGTTATCGGTTTGGGTCTAAATAAAGAGGAGCTTCTCCAAAATAAACATTTAACACAACGAGTCCTGCAAGATATAAACCTTCTACCTACCTTGCCTTTCCAGAGCTCCTTTCTTGATGCGGTTCTAATCTCCTTTGCGGTTCAATATTTAACTAAACCCTACGAAATATTTGAGGAAATGGGGCGGATTTTACAGCCTGGTGGAATCTGCTGTATTTCGTATTCCCAACGCATGTTTTTGACAAAATCCGTTTCTGTATGGAAAGTTTGTAGTGACGCTGACCGAGCTCGATTGATTGCTGAATATTTTGAGGAATCAAAGCTATTTGAAAATATTCGGTTCGATGAAGTTACGCCCGAAATGACTGATACTGACCCAGCATATGTCATTTCTGCGAACCGAAATCATAAAACAGCCTAAGCGCATTTGTTCCCCTCTTATTGTGGTAAATGTTTAGTTACCTCAGGCGCCACAATATTTCATGAACAAAAATCGAACAAAAGTAACAAGAAAACTAACAAGACACCGATTAAGCTATTGATTCACAACGATGTAGTGCAACCCAGCCACAAAACACGGGTCCCTATGGGGGCCGTTTTTTGTGGATTGTGGTCAGGAGGATAACGGGTTTCTTTCCAAACGAAATCCATTAAACTGACTCTATGGTCCATCAACGTTTCCGCCCTTACGAACACCACATGTCTCACAACGGTGAAGACTTTGAATACGAACTGGCGATGGCTGTGAAGGCCGGGAACAGGGTCTGGGTTCGTGGCCAGACCGGGCTGGATTTTGACGGCACTTTCACTGGCGAGGGGGACCCGGCAGCGCAAGCCGAGATTGCCATGCAGTGTACGGACGTTCTGTTGCGGGAGGCAGGGGCGTCTCTCAGGGACATCGTCAAAATGACCGTCTATCTGACGGACCGGGAATATCGGTCGCCGGTCTTTTCCGTTCTGGCGAAATGGCTCAAGGGCGTGCGTCCCTGCCAGACGGGGCTCATTGTGAACGGGCTTGCACGTCCGGAAATGTTGATGGAAATCGACGTCGAGGCGGTGATCGGGGAAGACCGGGCAGGCTGAAGGGTGCGCCAGCGGCCAGCAGACCGTTGTTTTGACAGAATTTGTACGGAAATCCTGATCCATGAAAATCACCATCCTTGATGACTACTTCGATACCCTGCGCACTCTTGCGTGCTTCAATAAACTGGACGGACACGAGGTTACAGTCTGGAATGATCATGTTCAGGATACGGATCAGCTCGCCAGGCGGATTGGGGATGCTGAAGCTCTGGTTCTGATACGTGAACGCACGAAAATCCGGGCACCACTGCTTGAACGCCTGCCCAAACTAAAACTGATCAGCCAGCGGAGCGTCTATCCGCATATTGATGTTGATGCCTGTACACGGCTGGGGGTCACCCTCTGTTCAGGCCAGCACCCCGGCACCCCTTCCTTCGCCACGGCTGAAATGACCTGGGGGCTTGTTCTGGCGGCCATGCGCCAGATCCCGCAACAAATGAAGGCATTGCAGGAGGGGCGCTGGCAGATCGGTGTCGGCAATACGCTCCGCGGGCGCACCCTTGGCATTTTTGGATATGGTCGAATTGGGCGGGCCGTTGCCGACTTCGGTAGCACGTTTGGCATGAGGGTTCTGATCTGGGCCAGCGAGGGTTCACGTGCCCTCGCCCGGACAGACGGATTTGATGTGGCCGTCAGCAAAGCAGCCTTCTTTGAAGACTGTGATGTCCTGTCGCTTCACATGCGCCTTTATGATCCAACACGCGGCATTGTCACGGCCGAAGACCTGGGGCGTATGAAACGATCTGCATTGCTGGTCAATACAAGCCGCGCCCAACTGATTGAAAAAGACGCTCTGGTAAATGCGCTACGCGCCGGGCGACCCGGAATGGCGGCGGTTGATGTTTATGAAGAAGAACCCATGCGCGATACTGAAAACCCGTTGATATTGATGGATAACGTTATCTGCACCCCACACATTGGTTATGTCACCCGCGAGGAATACGAGCTCCAGTTTACGGATATTTTTGATCAGATCACCGCCTATTGTGAAGGGCAGCCGATAAACGTTATAAACCCATAAACCTGCCCGGACAGCGCACCATATCCATCAATTGAGTTTATATAAATCATCTTCAGATAGACAAAAAAACCCGCTATATAATTTAAGAAAACGCTGTTTCAGAAGGCGAGGTCAAGAATTTGGCCAACCAGGCCGCCAGGGCAACGGAAGAAATATCCGGCCAAATCAGTGGCATTCAGTCAGCGACGGAGGACTCTGTCAGTGCCATCCGGAACATTGGCAGGGTTGTTACCGAAGTCAGTGAAGTTGCGGCAACCATCGCATCTGCGGTTGAAGAGCAAAACGCCGCCACGCAGGAAATTGCCCGAAACGTGGAAGAAGCGGCTACTGGTACCAATGATGTGACATCAACCATCAATCAGGTATCTGAATCCGCACAGGAAACCGGCCAGACAGCCAATCAGGTTTCCCAGGCGGCCAATCAACTTGGTGTGCAGGCGGAAGCCTTGAGAAAAGAGGTTGATTCCTTCCTGTTCGATATCAAAGCCGCCTGATCCAAACCCGCCTGACCACACACTCTGCACAAATTCATCAAACCGTGCAGAGTGTGTGCCAGGATGGAAAATTCAGCCTCTCGAACAAAGCGGATTATTCCGACGTAATATTCTCGCGAAGCCACCCGCAAAGCGACAACGCAACTTCACGAACTTCCTCATTCTCTGAGGATTGCAGGTCCCCCAGCTTTCGGGCGATGTCTACCAGAATCTGTTCATAATGATCAGCCGAGCGCGCTTCAACCATCAGGTCTGTCGACAGCTTGTTCACCTGGGCAATCAGCTCCTGCTTCGACAAACCCTGTGAACTGTCCCGGTCCCCTTTCGTCGCGTTTTCACGGATAAAACGAACCCTGTCCAGAATTTCAGCCTCGCACAGGCTGATCGCAGGGGCGATGGCCTTTACCTGTTCGAAATCAACCTTGCCTTCGAAGGTTGGTATTTTCGCGGCACGAAGCTGTTCATTGAGGTCATTACGACTAACACCCAAAAGCTTCGATGCTTTCGAAACACTGATCAGATTTTCCATATTGTCACCACTCCGGCGTTTCCGGCGACTTTTGGGTTGCAGAAAACAGTTCCCGTCGCAAAAGGCCCTTCTCCAGCGCCAAAACCTTGGCTCTCCTGCGGGCCAGTGTATCTGAATATGGTTCAGCACCAAGAAGCTCGGTCAGGTCCTCGCCCCGGCTTTCTTCAAGAGCCAGAAAAGCCTGAACGGATTTTAAAAAATCTGCTGTCAGGTCGATACGTTCCGTCATCTCCCAACCCGCCAGATCCAGCAGGGCCGGGTAATCGTTCGGCGTCTCAACAAACGGTGGGCCCCCGTCTATTGCCCTTTGATAATCCTCAGCCGACAGACCCGGTGTTATGAAAATAACAGGGAAAACCATTTTCCCGCCAGGGCACAACACACGCTTACAGGATTTAAGGACGGCCAGTTTATCCGGCAGGCAACACAGCACGTCTGAATGAAAGATGGCATCGAAGCTGTTGTCCCTGAATGGTATATTGCCTCCGTCAGCAACGGATACCCAGGTTGATCCCCTATGCTGATCCAGTTCTGCCCGCTCTTTTGCAATCTTCAAACCACTCAGCGGCAGATCGATCAGGGTCACATCGCAGTCTGTCGATTTTGAAAGATATAATCCCGGCCAGCCAGACCCGGCCCCGACCTCAAGCAACCGGGACCCGGCTTTCAGGCCGAGACTGCCCGCGATGGCATCCGCTTCTTTCCGGCTTGTCCAGCTGGTCCCGCCGTAATCACACCCACAGGCCACGCGCTCAATATCACGCAGCACTTGCGCCTGCCCAATCTCGTAACGTTTTGAGAAGCGCTCAGTCACTTCAGCGGCGGTGGGAACGCTTTCGGGCACTTATGCCTCCTTTGGCGGGCGTTGTTTTTCAGGGCATATGCCGACTCAAACCCGATTTATCGACCTCCCCTTTAAATCATAGATAAAAGGTACACGAATGCGACACTTTGCTTCAATAGACTGAAGAATACTTTCATCCCCGAGCCTAACCACATAACCTTCTCTAAACACATAGGGAGACAAACGGTTACATGAGCGGGACGGTGATTGCTTTTGATGGTGGGTATGGCGCAAACAACGGCAGTTTCACCTGATCCCGCTACTGGTCTTATTTGTTGATTGTCTGGAAGGTACCCTTTCATATGCGCATCACGAAAATTGTTGAAACCAGTGCTGTCCTGCACTCGACCTTCCGAAACGCTTTTATTGATTTTTCCAGGATGACCTTGAGCGTGGTGGCAGTCACCACGGATGTCATGCGGGATGGTATGCCGGTTGTTGGGTTCGGGTTTTGCTCGAACGGACGATATGCGCAGGGCGGTGTGCTGCGTGAGCGCCTGATTCCCAGAATTCTGGATGCAGCGCCGGAAACCCTGCTTGATACGGAACACAACAACTTCGACCCCGCCCGCATTCATGCCTGCATGATGCAGAATGAAAAGCCCGGCGGGCATGGGGAACGCGCCTTCGCAGTCGGCGCCCTGGACGCCGCCGTTTGGGATAGTGTCGCAAAAATCGAAGAAAAGCCCCTCTATCAGGTTTTTGCAGAGCGCTTCAACGGAGGCGCGTTTGACAGACACGTCAAGGTTTATCCGGGCGGTGGGTATTATGATGCGGACAAGGGACTGGATGGCCTGAAGGGTGAGATGAAGGGCTACCGGGACGCCGGGTACACATTGATGAAAATGAAGATCGGCGGCGCGTCTCTGGCTGACGACATGAAACGCATTGAAGCCGTTCTTACAGTGACCGGCGGTGGAGAAAACCTTGCTGTAGATGCGAACGCTGCCCTCAGCCCTGAACGCGCGAGCGAATACGCCAAAGCGATGGAGCCCTACAAACTTGCCTGGTTTGAAGAGCCTGTCGACCCGCTGGACTATCAGGCACATGCTGACCTGGCGGCCCGCTACGATGGACCAATCGCAACCGGGGAAAACCTGTTTTCATTAACGGATGCGCGCAACCTGCTGCGCCATGGCGGATTGCGCAAAGACCGCGACTGGCTGCAGTTCGATCCATCCCTCTGTTATGGGCCGAGCGAGTTTATTGCCATGGTAAAAATGTCAGAAACGTTTGGCTGGTCGCCAAGACGCCACGGACCACACGGCGGACAACAACTGGGCCTTGCCCTAAGCGCCGGGCTTCAACTGGGCGGCACAGAAACATATCCGCTGGTGTTCCAGCCCTACGGCGGATTTGGTGATGATGACACCATTGAAAACGGCATGATACAGGTGGTGAATGTTCCGGGGATAGGCGTGGAAACCAAGGCTGAGCTTTACAATAAAATTCTGAAGCCCCTGCTGGAAGGATGAGGGTATAAAACCGGCCCCTTAAGCGCCCCGGAGCTTCTTGGCGGCTTTTTCGAGACTTTTCGCTGTCTTGTTTCTTTGTTTCCTGTCCATTTTGGCGAGATCAAGAAACAGGCGCATACCATCATCCGACTCCCGGATAAATCGCTTTTTATCATCACCACCCGCCAACACGTTTTGGACGGCATAGGGCCGGACTTCGCGTTGTATCCCCTTGACACGAATTGGCTTTTCGGGTTTTGCATCAATCTCGTCACGAACAAGCGCATATGTTTCGTAGGCAATCGTAACCCCGTCCGGTTCGGTAATTCCTTCAAGCCGGGCAGCCAGATTAACCTCGCCGCCGATGATCGTGTAGTCCATGCGTTCAGCACTGCCGAAATTACCGACATTGCAAAACCCGGTATTGATACCAATCCGCACATGGAACGGGCGCTCGTAACCCATTTCATGCCATTTTGCACGCAGATCAACCATTCTTTTCTGCATCTCGATGGCCATCTGAACGCAAGCCAGGGCATCTTCCTGAACGCCTTTTGTGGTCGGGTCGCCAAAGAATATCAGGATCGCATCGCCAATATATTTATCAATCGTCGCCCCGTATTTAAGCGCGATTTCTGACATTTTTGTTAAATAATCATTCAGGAGAAATGACAGGTCTTCCGGCTGCAGGCCTTCTGTGGTTGCGGTGAAATCCTTGATATCGGAAAAGAAGACCGTCAGTTTTTTCCGCTGGGTGTTAATTTCGGCAGCCGTCTCTCCGGTAAAGATGGATTCGTAAACCTGCGGAGAGAGGTATTTTGACAGTTTATCAGATAGGGCGCCGAGGACTTGTGTTTTTTCATCCAGACTCTTGGCGGTTTTATTCAGCTGCGCCTCATTACGATCACTCATCCTGACCAGACGCTTGCTCTCCTTGAACAGTTTTTTATAGCTTTTTAAAAGCACCGCAAATTGCTCAAGGATTTTGGCTTTTGACGCTTTAGGGTTTTCCAACAGAGAACCCGCAGCCTCAATAACCTCGCCTTCGTGTTTAAAAAGTTCAAATGCCATGAAGTTCAGGTCTGCATTTTCTTCATATTGAAGGTCGCATTTTCCAGATCTTCCGCAAATTCTTCGCCAAGCTCCTCCATGGTGTCGTCTTCTTCATCATAAATCCAGCTGATAACAACTGACAGGCCATCCCCTGCGGCCTCATCAAGCATATCAAATAATCCCATAAGGACTTTCGCCGTGCTGGAATTAAAGTAAATCAGCTCAAACGTAAACTGCACTTCGGCGCCATCAAGAGCTTCAAGATGGCTTTCAAGATTGCCTATAAGTTCACCGTAAAATGCAGTCACATCTTCCGGATACGACTCTCCCCTGAGAACAAAAGTGTTGTTGGCAAAGTCAAAGTCAACTTCTGGTGAACGATCCGTTGCCTCAATCTTTATATTTTCCATTTTTCTTACCCTTGTGGAATTAAACGTATGCTTTTAAACAAAAAAACGAATGTGAATCATCAACATCCATAAAATCAAAATCAATTATTTCCGATGAACGTCGCGCAATTTCAACAAAGCCAACACCGGCACCCTTACTGGTCTGTTCAGTCGGCCCCCGTAGCTTTTCCTTGTATAATTTTTTAATTTCATCCTGGTCAAGGCGTTGCAAGTCGCCCAGTCGGGAACTCAGCCTCGGGACATCCGCCTTCATAACCATGTTTCCGCATTTAATGTAGAATTTTTGATTTTCCATCCCGATATTCAGCACGCCATACCGCAGATCCACATCCTCATTAGCGTCGGAAACCGACTCTCGTTCAGCCGAGTACCGGATGATGTTCTGCATCTCTTCAACAAAGATAGCAAAAACATTTCGCATGGTTTTCTTGTCAGTCGCTTCAAGCACCAGCTTTTGTTTCAAGGCTTCGCCAATACCAGTCAGCACAGGTTCTGTAACATAACCACTATAAACGAAAACAATCCCCTCGCTTTGAAGCTTTTTTCTAAATTCAAACATGTCACTCGCCAACATTAGGAATGCTCCGGTTTGTCACCCTGCTTTGAAACCAACTAACGTGACATCGTCCCGGCGTTCTTCGTCGCCTTGGTAATGGCTATAGCCACGATATATTCTTTTCGCCTGTTCCGCCATAGGATGGTCACGATTATCCAAAATCAATTGACGCAGTCGCTTTTTGCCAAAGGCGCGCCGTTTCGGGCCCCCAATCTGGTCAATAACCCCGTCGCTTGCCATGTAAAAGGCCATGCCCGGTTTCAGATCAATGGTCTGAGTGGTAAATGGGGTCGCAGGGTCGACAAATCGATAGCCGATGCCCTTTTTATCCCCCTTATATTCTAAAATCTCATCACCCAGCACCTGCCATAAAAAGAAGCGGGCACCGGCAAACAGCAATTCTCCAGACTCCCGATCAATATGGCATATTCCCAATTCAAGGCCATCATCGGATTCACCCTCATCACCATCCTGACCAAGAACGCCCTGAATGAGCTGATTCATGCGTTGCAGGACAGCCGACGGATAACCATTGGGCATTTCGATCAACGCATGATCCAGCGCACCCGTTGCTATCATCGTCATAAAAGCACCAGGAACGCCATGGCCCGTACAGTCAGCGACAATCAACAAATCCCCACCTTCGCATTCCCGATGCCAGAACATATCCCCGCCAACGATGTCTTTCGGTTCCCAAATAACGAAATGATCGTTCAGTTTCGAGCGGAGAACTGTATCGGCAGGCAGGACGGAGCGCTGTATTCGGCTCGCATAATCAATGCTTTCAGTGATCAACCCGTGAGCCTGCCTGAGCGCTTCCTCGGCCCGTTTGCGATCCGTGATCTCATTAAAGATGGCAACTGTTCCCCCGCCTTCCTCAGGCCCGCGGAAAAGCTCGATTGTTCTGTCGACGGGAACATGATCCTCCAGCCGGACCTCGGTGTTGTCTTTGTAGCCTTGCAGGCGTTCAGCAATCTGTTTTTCAGTATCGCCTGGGCCATAATCACCACGCTCTGCCCGAAAGCGGATAAGGTCCGTCAAAGGTATACCCTTGTACATCATGCCTTCCGGTAAACCATATAGCTTCATAAACTGGTCATTATAGACCTGTACGTTCATATCCCCGTCAATCATGAAAATACCCCCGGTCATATTGTCGAGAGCGGCACGCAATTGCGCTTCTTTTTCGGCAACTTCCAGTTCTGCTTTTTTCCGGTCTGTAATATCAGCATACGTGCTGACAAATCCACCGCCGGGAATGGGGCCACCGCGAATTTCTATGGTCGTACCGTTCGGGCGCTGACGCTCGAACTCATGGTCTTCAAACAACCTGGCACGATCAACCTGTTCGTGGAATTGCTCTTCCGGATCGCCGGGCCCAAACTCGTTTCGGCTGATATCAAAATTGATAAATTCCTCAAACGTGCGTCCCATCTGGGCAAGCTCGTCAGGATAATCACGTATCGTCACAAATTTGCGGTTACATGCAATCAGCCTCAGGTCAGCATCATAGGCTGCCAACCCCTGACTGATGCTGTCCAGAACCGCCTGCAGAATATCAGATTTTCGTGACAGCTCGTGCTGGCTGGACTCCAGCTCTGACGTCCGCTCAGCAACAAGAGACTCAAGATGGTTCCGGTATTTTTCCACCTCGGCTTCCGCCGCCGTCTGCTTGTCCTGCATCTCGTTATACGCCCGAACCACCTGGCCAAGCTCATCATGGCTTTCCCAGCTCACCCGCTCCCGTCCGCCGCCCGACTTGGTTCGTTCAATCGCCGTTTGCAGCTGATTAAGCGGGTTGCCGATGACACGGCGCGTTGTCGCCCAGATCACGCTCAGCAGAATGGCCGCCAGCCCGATAACAATCAGTGCATCAGCCTGCAACCGGTCCGCCAATTCACGATCAATTCGCTCCTGATGAAAAGAGATGACCAGTTTTCCAACAGGCTCCATCAGATTTCCAACTTTATACAGAAGCGGATGTTCGCCGCGAAGGCCTGAACCGTCCTCATTTTCACTCGTATCACCGATTTTTGAGATCAGACTGTTATTCGCATCAAATACTGAAACGCCCCGAATATCCTGATCAAGCGAAATTGCGTTCAACAGCAAGTTGATCGTAGTAATGTCAAATTCCCAGGTCGGCGTGGCGAATGCAGTACTTTGAACGCTAAGCATACGATCAAGTTTTTCAGCCAGATCCGCTTTCTGGCCTTTTACATAGCGAACTTCCAGAACAGCAAACAGCGCCAGTACACTGATGCAGACCAGTGGCAAATAAATGACGAGCAATTTAGCCGTTAGTGAACGAATCCCCCTCATTCACGCAAGCCCTCGACACAGATCATAAATCACCTTCGTTCTTCTCGCGAATGCATGCAGTCACGTTCATATGAGAGAGAGTGTAACGCTTCAAAGGAAAAATACACCCCAAATTCATTTATTGTTCTTTGGCTGCTGATGTCGTGATTGGATTTTCACATTTGACGGTTCACTTTGGCCGTGCTACCCAATTGCCCATGCGTACTTTGAACAAACGAATGACAGGGACTCGAATGAGCACCGGCATGGTGATTATGCCGCGCGCCAAACCGTCCCCTGTTCCTGTTTGCCAAAAGAGTACGCCCCATGACTTCTTCAAACCGATCTGACACCCCCCCAAATCCAGCTGTTACAGGCCTTGCTGCCCGATGCTTTCGTCTGCAGGTTATTGCCGTGCCTGACGAACACGTTGTTCAGGCCCTAACCGGCATCATTGAAAATCACATAGCCTCACCCAATCCGCTTTTCGGGATCGTCCGCGGAGAGATGGAATTAAATGCAGATCTTGGTGATTTTCAGTTCCATCAGGCAGAAAAACTGGCCCGCAGCCTGATGCGGGAATCACGGGTTTTACGCCTGTCGGGAAGATGTTTTGCAGATTGCGGGCGTGAACTTTTTGCCATCAAGCTCTTTAAACCCCAAACCGATCTGAATGAAAGGAGATCAAATGCTGAAACTTCATGATTATCTTCCCTCCGGGAATGGTTACAAAATCCGGCTTTTGCTGGCCCATCTTGATGTTCCGTATGAACTGAAAGAATACAACATCCTCAAGGGGGAAACCCATACGCCTGAATTTCTTAAACTCAACCCGAATGGCCGTATCCCGGTTTTGGAGCTGGAAGATGGCCGTTGCGTGGCGGAATCCGGCGCAGCACTTTATTTTCTTAGCAACGGAACAGACTATTTGCCGGAAGAGCCGTTTGAGCGGGCCCAGGTTCTGCAATGGATGTTTTTTGAGCAATACAGTCACGAGCCAAACATCGCAACCGCACGCTATATTCTCGACTATCTGCCGAAGGATAACCCTCGTCATGAAACCCTGCCGGAAAAACGCAAAGGCGGGTACGCGGCACTGGATGTCATGGAGCAGCGGCTAACAGACCACCTCTGGCTGGCAACAGACACCTTCACCATCGCCGACATCGCGCTTTATGCCTATACGCATGTGGCAGATGAAGGCGGGTTCGATTTATCGGGGTATGCCAACATCAATGCCTGGCTTGATCGCATCAAAACCCTGCCCGGACACATCAGAATTACAGATCGTTAAGAACTCGGCTTCAGCACCAGCGCTGCTGAATTCAGGCAATAACGCAATCCCGAAGGTGGCGGACCATCAGGAAAAACATGGCCGAGGTGAGAATCGCACCGCGAACACACCACCTCGGTTCGGCGCATGAAAAAACTGCTGTCATCTTTTTCCAGAACCGCATCTTCGGAAACCGGGGTGTGGTAGCTGGGCCAGCCGGTGCCGGAGTCAAACTTTGTGTCAGATGCAAACAAAGCCTGTCCGCAACATATACACATATACGTGCCCGCGTCCTTGCTATCATGGTACTGGCCTGAGAAAGCGCGCTCGGTTCCTTTACAGCGGCAGACGTTGTACTGCTCTGGCGTCAATTGTTCCTGCCATTCCGCCTCTGTTTTCTCGATCTTGTCCATTTTCACCCTTATCTATCCGCCAGGCCATTACCTGCCCACAATGATAACTTGGAATCGATACAAAGTGAATGGGTCAGATTTTTCCATCATAGGCTTTGGGGCCGATGGGACAGGCGATCAGGGTGAAGGTGTCTCGCTCCAGTGCTGCCGACACTTCTTTTTCCATATCCGCCTCAAACTGGACGACCACGCCGACACCATTAAATGCCTCGGCAACAGCAACAAAATTGGTGCCCCCGAATTCAACGCCCAGACTGGATAACCCGGACCCGCGTTGCTTAAGCTCAATCAGGGCCAGCAGTTCATCAACAAACACCACAACCGGAATGGCCAGTCCGCAATCCCTGAGTGTTGCCAATTCACCCAAAATCATTTCGAGGCCGGCGTCCCCCATAAAGGCGATAACCGGGCGATCCGGTTCCGCCAGTTTGCGGCCAATCGCCAATGGCAGCGCAACCCCCATGGTACAGAGACCTGTTGACTGCAAAAGCCCGCGCGGCTCGTAACATTCCCAGGCCTGGCTCAGCAAAATGCGATGCGCACCAGTATCCACTGTGGCGACACCGTTTCTGGGCAAAGCGCGTCTGGCCCCGTGAACAACACCAGCCGGACCCCATTCGCCATGGCTGGCAAACGCATCTTTATGGGCCTGGCGGGTTTTTTCAGGCGCTCCGCCAGACCTACTGCCAACCCCGCCGCCAGCCCACGTTTCACGCGCCGCCACACCATCTTGCAGGGCAGATAGTCCCGCACCCACATCACCAATGAACGAAAGACTGGCCTGATGAACATAGTGAGTGTTCGTAACGGCAGAAAATTCGATAACCATTTTGTCCGGCCCCCAGGGCGCGGTCCAGCTGGCGCGCATCTCGATAGGGTCGTACCCCGCGAGAATGATCAGATCACTCTCTGCAACAAGCGGCTGTAAAATAGCGTCGGCCCTGGGTGATAACCCGGCCCCCCCCATGGCCAGGGCGTGATCTTCAGCCAGAACCCCTTTTGCCTTATAAGTCGTTAACACCGGGATATTGAAATCCTGTGCAAACTGGCTAACGACATCAGCCGCATCATGATGAAGAACATCCAGGCCAGCAATTATCAACGGTCGTTCGGCACCGGACAGGGCCTCGCGCGCACGATCCAGATCGGGTCCACAAGCCGGAGCCATGGGAGAGAGAGTTGCACGGTTGGCAAGGCCCCTGTCCGGTTGATCTTTGCCCGCAACGGATATGGGAACGTCGACGAGAACCGGACCCGGACGGCCTTCCATAGCAATGGCAACGGCTTTGTCGATGATCACATCAATTGCCCCATCAGCGGCAGTCAGGCTCGCTTTGGTCACAGACTTCAAAAGCTCAACATGATCAAAAACCTGATGGGTATAGGTCTCGGCAACATTGGCATCTACGCATCCGGTCAAGTAAATCATCGGCACCTGATCCTGAAACGCGTTGACCACGGCGTTCACCGCATTGGCAACCCCCGGCCCAACCGTCGCCAGCAGAATGCAGGGTGCTTTGGTGAAATGGTGTGTCCCTTCCGCCATGAAGCCGCCAGCGTTTTCATGCTTGACCAACATGAATTCAACGCCCGCATTATTCAGGGCATCCATAAGGGTCAGAACTTCCCCGCCCGGGATACCAAAAGCGTGACGGCAGCCAGCGTCATACAGGCGCGTAGCGATAAGATCAGCAGTTGTAGACATTATATATTCCCCGGAATCTATTTTATAAGCGACCGGCTTCTTCGAGTTTCATGAAGCCATCGCGCGTTTGTGGCAGTTTGCGGTCCAGAATTTTTGTCGCGACCAGATTTCGGAGCACCTGCGCCGTACCGCCACCGATAGTGAACATTCGTGCATCCCGGCACATGCGCTCGATCGGGAGATTGCGGGAATACCCCATGGCGCCAAACACCTGCAATGCATCATTAGCGACCTTGATCGCCATATCGGCTGTAAAGATTTTCGCCTGCGCGGCGAGAAGCATGTCGGGATATTCATATCCTTCCCATTCGGCACTCGCGGCAGCCTGATAGACCATCCCCTGTGCAGCCGCAGCCTGGGTCGCCATGTCGGCGAGTATCCACTGCAGGCCCTGAAATTCACAAATCGGACGGCCGAACTGCTCACGCGTCTGCGCATATTCGAGAGCCAGTTCATACGCCCCTTCGGCAATCCCCAGAGCGACGGCCGCCGCGCCTACACGCTGTGCGTTATAGGCGTTCATCAAGCCGGCAAACCCACGGCGCATCCCGGTCGGCGGAACAAGGACCATAGACTGATCAATTTCCATATCCTTGAAGATGATTTCCGTTTCAGGAATACCGCGCAATCCCATGGCCGGTTCGCGTCGCCCGATGCTTAAGCCCGGCGTCTCGTCACGAACCGCAATGAAGCCTGCAATCCCCATATCTTCACCATCTTCGATAACGCGGGCGAAGATCAGATGCAGTTTCGACACACCACCACCCGTGATCCAATGCTTGGTCCCGTTGACGATGTAGCTGTTGCCCTTCTTGACTGCACGTGTGCTCATTTCCGTGGCGGCACTTCCGGCATTCGGCTCTGTAATGCAGATTGCGGGCTTGTCACCTGCCAGAACAAGTCCTGCTGCCAGCTTCTTTTGCTCATCACTGCCATGTTTCATAATCGCGCCGATAGCGCCCATATTGGCTTCGACAACAATCCGCCCGGTAACACCACAAGCTTTTGCCATTTGTTCGACAACCAGCGTCGCATCCAGAAACGATAACCCTTGCCCGCCATATTCCTTGGGAATGGTCATTCCCATAAAACCATTGTCAGTCAGGGTTTTCACATTGTCCCAGGGGTATTCCTCGCTACGGTCTACTTCCGCAGCTCGGGGTTCAATTTTATCCTGGGCTAAACGGCGAGCCGCTTCCTGAATGTCGCGTTGAA
>Ga0316205_10003468_pt1 | contig 14865 bp, 13 predicted proteins | sample 3monthpyrite_MG_FD_204941 | JGI IMG/M metagenome (GOLD analysis project Ga0316205, IMG submission 204941) | Microbial mat bacterial communities from mineral coupon in-situ incubated in ocean water Damariscotta River, Maine, United States -... | ecosystem: Environmental > Aquatic > Marine >... | reverse complement strand
CCCCAGGCTTTTTCACTGGTGAATTCAGCCAGGTATTCACGCATACCAGGAATAACGCCCACATGGGCTTTCTTGGCATAAAAGAATAAAGGACGTGAAATAGGGTAGGAATTATCTGCTATCGATTCAAAAGTTGGAGCAACACCATCGATGATTGAACCATGTACTATATCCAGGTTCTGATCCAGGAAACTGAAACCAAACACACCTAAGGCATTAGGGTTGGCATCCAGTTTCTGTACGATAAGGTTGTCATTTTCACCTGCTTCGATGAAAGCGCCATCTTCACGAATAGCATAAGCGACTTGTTTAAAGATATCTTTTCCTTTAGGCGCTTTGCCTTTTTTCTGTTCATAGGAAGTCCAGGCGCTCATAGGGATGCCCAATTTAGCCATCATATCTTTAAGTTCCTGAGAACCGCGTTTCAAGCCTCGTAATGTTTTCAGGTCAGCGATTTTCTTGGCACCACCACCCATTGCCAGCTCATTAAACGCGTCGCGAGTACCTGATGTTGGAGGAGGACCCAGCACTTCAATTTTAGTATTAGGCAAACTGGCATTTACATCTTTCCAGGTTTTGTTTGGGTTTTCGATTAACTTACCATCAGGGCCTGGTATTTTCTGGGCCAGGGCAAGATAGATGTCTTTACGTGACAACTTGAATTCTGGAGATTTTTTGGAATTAGCAATAGCAATACCGTCATAGCCAATCTTCACTTCAATGATGTCTTTAACGCCATTTTTCTTACATTTTTCAACTTCAGACGCTTTGATACGACGTGATGCATTGGTGATGTCGGGATGTTGAACGCCCACGCCTGAACAGAAGAGTTTTAAGCCGCCGCCAGAACCTGTTGATTCAACCTTGGGTGTTTTGAAACTGGTGGTTTTACCAAATTGTTCTACGACCACAGTAGCAAAGGGGTAGACTGTAGAAGATCCAACAATAGTAATGTGATCACGAGCAGATGCTGCATGTGCCCCTGTAATCCCAGCTGCTGATAGCGTGCCTGCTACCATGATTGATGCAAGAATCTTGCGCGTTGACATAGTTGCCTCCAAAAATTTTATATTTAATAACTTTAGTATGTAGGTTTGCGTATACAGACCTTACTTTTGCTACCTGACTTGCTGTGTAGGCAGGTCTCTGAAAAAAACCATGCAATGGACAGTGAGCCAGATAACGCGTACTAGTTTGGGGGAGAAATGTTACAATTTTACGACAGTCGGACTGTTAAACTCTTGATTGTGGTTTTTAATATGTCATCAATGTGAGTTTTGCACGAGCCCCTAAATATCATTTAAACTATTGATATAAATAGAGTTATACCATTATACTGAAAATACTTCTTTTTATATTGATTCGAGATAACGTATATAAGGTATTGATTTTTAATTTCTTCATAACTGTCACATTTCATCATGATGATCTTGGCTTCAAGTCAATTGAAAAGCCACATAATCGCCTGCCTAACTATTATATGTAGATGTTTTCGATCAACTGCTCAGTTAATTCAATCAATGAAATATCCTCCCAGTAAATTTCATGCCAGTGTTTGTTTTGCGAGATTCATAGCTAAAGAGTTATATGATGTTCAATCATTGAAAACACGATTTTGATTACAGGAGGGGTCTGGCCTTAGACAGCGCAAAGCGCCAAAGCATTTGGTAGCAGGTTACTCGTGTTTGCACCAAAACTGAACATGTAGCATATAATGATTCACGCCTTGTTGTCTGGACTAAATAAATCAATCTCGTTCCATAGCTTTTTATAAGCATCTGCGGCAGCTGATGATGCGGCATAACTGTGTAGTGGCCTACGCTCAAGCCCCATACGTTCTACTTCACTGGCATAAGGAATTGTAGACTCTAGGATAGACACTCCAAATTCAGGTGGGTGTTGGATGATTTGTGAATGCATTTTCTTACGTCTGTCAGCCATAGAGAAAAAAGGCATGAGTAAGAGGTTTTTGATGGCGTTCTTCTTTTGATATTGAATAATCTTTTTTAAGGTGCGTAATGACAGAATAGTCGGGATGGTGGGAATTAATAAGATATCAGCTGCGTTAAACACACTTTCAGACACTTTGGAGATACTGGGTGCGCAATCAAGAAAGATAACATCGTAATCTCTTTTCAGTGGTTTCAGCATTTTAGCCAGCTTGAGCTGAGGGTTAGATGATTCATCAAGCAAAATATCCAGATGCCTGAAAGAAAAGTCGGCAGGCAGCAAGTCCAGGTTCGCAAAGTCTGTACCCTTAATATAATCATCAAGGTCTGCTTTTTTATTGAGTATACGGCTCACTCCGCCTTTTATTTTAGGTTTGATCCTGAAATAGAAACTGGCTGCACCCTGCGGATCGAGATCACATACCAGTACGCGGGCACCGTCACGAGCTGCCAGATAAGCCAGATTGACAACGGTGGACGTTTTGCCAACACCACCCTTTATATTGTAACAGGCAACTATTTTCATGCTAACAAGATCAAACCTCTGATAATTTAAGAACTATTTATGTTTATGTCATTCACGACTGACGCTTTATTTTATCGGCATAATTCGGGTTAAACGCTGATGCGAATAACATTTCATTCTCTTTACTTGCAAAAGACTTGTAATGCCGATCGAAAGCTTTTCGTAATGATTGTTGACTTTCTTTAAGTGAATCTTTTAGTAAATCCATGGCATGCTGGGTATCACTCGACAGATGGGTGCTTATGGCCATGTCTTCCTGAAGTGCTGTCAGGAATGTAATTTGTACAGAGTAGTCATGGAACTCCCCAAGATAGTTTTGTAACTTTTTTAAAGATTTTGCAACTGGCTTTAACTTATTTTTAGAATAAAAAGTCATAAAGAAAGTTAATAAATAATTTAATTTTTTACAGCTGATACGTAATTTATGTAATTTCTCATCTGCAGAACTGTGCTTGATACGCTTACCTTTTTTAATCACACTGCGGTATAAATCCCAGCAATGTTTGTCTATAACCTGCTTGGCGGGTAATGACGAAAGACGAGCAGTGTCATTGGGGTCAACCATTAATAAAAACGCATGCCAGTCATGGCGAAACTTTTGATAACGTTTGGAACGTAACGAAGCAAACATGCGTTTATTCTCTTGCGACTTTCTTTCCTGCATAAATGCTCTTAGTGGTTCAAGGAGGGGTCGAGCTTCAACAGGTAGAACTTTAGAGTAGGCACTGAACTTCAGCAAAAAAACATCGGCATCTCTGACAGGGCCAGTTATTTCCCCCAGCCAATCGAGATCTTTGGCAAACGACTTAACTTCTTCATCTGGAAATACATCCTTGACTTCAATTAACACTGTCCTGGTTTTACGCACAGCCACACGAAAATCATGTAAAAACTCACTATCGATGTCATCGAGTACGCCATTTTCATTCATCATCATGCTTTTGAATAACGAAAGCATAATAATCGTCAAGGCATCACGGATAGGCATCGCGGGTTTGAGTTTGTAAGCTGGCTTCTGTTTATTGACTACGGATTCTATATCGAGGAGTTCGATGCTCTGTGATAATGCACCTATTTTCTGAGGCTTGAGTGCAAATTGTTTTCTCAAATAATCAGAAATCTTCTCCACGGGTTTATGATACCCTTTAACAGCCTGTAAACGGATGCGTTTACCCAGAAATCGAAAACTTTTATCTGGCATCTCCAGTCTGGGGTTTTCAATCTGAATCAGTAAGCAGGTTTTTTCATCTTTATCGGTTAACTTCAATAGATGTGAATTGGAGTGAAGGTTAAAACGCGGCAATAATGCACGAGCCCCCAAAATGGGTTGGAGTAGGGAAGTAAAAACAGGTGATTCAAAATCTCTAGCGAATTGAGGGACGCTGTCTACTTCAATTATGCGCTCTTGTTTAGTCATATTGATTGAAGCTAAGATTAGTTTGGTTTGATGCTGGTTATCCTCAGAATATAGTGAGAGTCCTTTTTTATACAACCGCCAATCAAAGCTGTCATAAAATGTACGCTGCACATTCATCACAGGATCTGCGCTCAACTTAAATTGATCCAAAAGATCTTTTTTCAAGTCTTTAATACGCAAACTTTGCGGAATTAGAAATTCAATAGTCATAATTCTAGCCATCATAACCCAGCCGTGTTTGATAACAAAGCTACCTGAAAGGGCATTAACAGGCTAAAGAGCAGATAGGCTTCTATGTTTTAAGTTTGCCTGTATCTTTTTGTTATATATCGCAGGAAATTGATCTCTTTATTTGGCATCGATAATATTATTTAGCAAAGAAATATGTATCTGAGTACTTATTTTCATATTTTCATTAACAAGCATGGCGGCTGTTTAATAGATTGCCGAAACAGTGCGAAGCGAGTGTAGGTAGACCCAATTGAGACACATGTTGACCATTTTTCTGTGAAATCTTGTAACGCACAGCAATCACTTCTTTAAACATTTTTTTTCTTTATAAAAATAATATAGAGTCCAAAAAATAAAGCCCACAACCGTAGACATGAGGTTTCCTCTAACATTACCGGAAGAAAAATTGCCGGTTTATGAATAAATGTTATTTATTTCATCAATCTAGCGCTTTCTATTTGACTCCCACCCAAAACCTCGTAAAATACGCCCTTACGATTTAGGCACGTAGCTCAGTTGGTTAGAGCACCACCTTGACATGGTGGGGGTCGGTGGTTCGAATCCACTCGTGCCTACCATATTATATGGACGAACTCCTTTCCGGTAGGCCGATGGATGAGAACGGAGTTCGACAAAATCGCCGGGAGCGATTTTGAACAGCAAGACTCATGCAATGAGTTTGCTGGCCCGGAGGGCGGAGTATAGGGACATACGGAGTAATCCACTCGTGCCTACCAAATTATTCTTTTCGTCTATACTTTATCTATAACCTTGGTGACAATCTTGCGTATGGATTGTCCTGTTGAACACGCGGCCACACGTAGCGGTCGCCACTGAAAGAAGAGGTGCTCTATGCCTGTTATTACTCTGCCTGACGGTAGTCAGCGTTCTTTTGCCAATCCTGTTTCCATAGAAGAAGTCGCCGCGGATATCGGTCCGGGTCTGGCCAAGGCTGCATTGGCCGGCAAGATTGGTGACCAGCTTTATGATACTTCCCATTTGATCCAGGACGATGCCGAGTTGGCCATTGTGACTGAGAGAGACGAGGAGGGGGTTGAGGTTATACGCCATTCCACTGCGCATTTGCTCGCACATGCGGTGAAAGAGCTATTTCCTAAAGCGCAGGTCACGATTGGACCGGTTATTGATAAGGGCTTTTATTACGATTTTGCCTTTGAAGAGTCATTCAGCCCTGAAGATTTGCTGCTCATTGAAAAGAAAATGACGGAACTGGCGCGTGAGAATATTAAAGTCGAGCGTTCGGTAATGAGCCGTGATGATGCGGTGCAATTTTTCCGCGACATGGGCGAGGAGTACAAGGCAGAGATTATTGAATCCATTCCTGCGGATGAAGATTTATCGCTGTATAAGCAGGGTGATTTTATCGATTTGTGTCGCGGGCCGCATGTGCCTTCGACTGGACGATTGAAAGCTTTCAAGTTGATGAAGCTGGCCGGTGCTTACTGGCGCGGCGATTCCAATAATGAAATGCTACAACGCATTTATGGCACTGCTTGGTCAAATAAAAAAGAATTAAAAGCCTACCTGCACCAGCTCGAAGAAGCCGAGAAGCGCGATCACCGCCGCATTGGCAAGAAGCTGAATCTGTTCCATCAGCAGGAAGAAGCGCCGGGTATGGTGTTCTGGCATGAGAAAGGCTGGTCGATTTATTTGTCGGTTCAGCAATACGTGCGCGATAAACTTAAAAACCACGGTTATCAGGAAATCCATACGCCACAAATAGTTGATCGCAGTTTGTGGGAGAGGTCCGGTCACTGGGACAAGTTTGGTGACATGATGTTTACCACGCATTCCGAGAGCCGGGATTACGCTATCAAACCGATGAACTGCCCGTGTCACATTCAGGTCTTTAATCAAGGGCTGAAGAGTTACCGTGACTTGCCGTTACGCATGGCGGAGTTTGGTTCATGTCATCGTAACGAACCGTCCGGTACCTTACATGGTTTGATGCGCGTGCGTAATTTTGTTCAGGATGATGCACATATATTCTGTACCGAAGAACAGATACAGGACGAGGTCGATGGCTTTATTGATCTGGTTTATGAAGTCTATCGTGACTTTGGTTTTACTGATGTTGCAGTGGCGTTGTCGACACGGCCCGAGCAACGCGTGGGCAGTGATGAGCAATGGACTAAAGCTGAGGATGCGCTAGAACTGGCGCTCAACAACAAGGGTCTGGACTGGAAACTGCAACCGGGAGAAGGAGCTTTTTACGGTCCCAAGATCGAATTTGTGCTACGTGACTGTATTGGCCGTGAGTGGCAGTGTGGCACCATGCAGGTGGATTTTTCCATGCCGGGTCGGTTGGATGCGCAATATGTCGCGGAAAGTGGCGAGCGCAAGGTACCTGTGATGTTGCACCGGGCTATTTTGGGGTCAATCGAGCGATTTATTGGGGTTTTGATCGAACATTACGAGGGTCAATTACCGCTGTGGCTCGCTCCAGTACAGGCGGTAATTATGAATATTACTGATAAACAGCACGATGCGGTGCAAAATACCGATGAATTCCTGAAAAATAAAGGAATTAGGGTGATTTCGGACTTGAGAAATGAAAAAATAGGCTTTAAAATCCGCGAACACACAATTGAACGGATTCCTTACTTGTTGGTCATTGGTGACCGGGAAGCGGAATCTAAGTCTGTTGCCGTGCGCACGCGAAGTGGTGAGGACCTGGGCGTTATGTCCATGGAAGAGATTGAATCTTTCCTCAATACCGAAATTGCGAGCCGCGGCTTAACTATTTTAGAGGATTAGCCACATCGCAGCAAAAAACAAAGTTCGTACAAATGAAATGATCACTTACCCTGAAGTCCGACTAATAGGGGCTGATGGAGAACAAGTGGGGGTTGTACCAACGTCAGAAGCAATGCAAATAGCCAATGATGCCAGTCTTGATCTGGTGGAAGTATCGCCGAACGCAGAACCACCCGTTTGTCGAATCATGGACTATGGCAAATTCAGATTTGAACAGAAGAAAAGTACTCAGTCTGCGCGCAAGAAACAGAAGCAGATACAGATTAAGGAAATTAAATTTCGTCCCGGGACGGACATTGGTGACTATAAGGTAAAGCTACGCAACCTTATACGTTTCCTAAACGATGGCGATAAGGCCAAGGTTACCGTTAGGTACCGCGGTCGTGAAATGGCCCATCAGGAACTCGGCATGCAACTGCTGGACAGGATAGAAGTCGACCTCGAGGAATATGGCATGGTCGAACAACGTCCGAAAATGGAAGGTAGGCAATTAGTGATGGTGTTTGGACCTCGTGCACCCACTAAGAAAGGCTTTACCCAGAAATTAAAACCAGCGGCCGACGACTGATTTATTTAAACATTGAATGCGGAGTTAGTGAAATGCCCAAGATGAAAACCAACCGTGGAGCTGCGAAGCGTTTCTCGCGCACAGGCTCAGGCGGTTTTAAAAGAAACCAGTCGCATCGTCGACATATTTTGACCAAAAAGCCAACGAAGCGGAAACGTCAGTTGCGCAGTCCGATGGAAGTTCATGACAACGATGTTGCCATGGTCCGTCGCATGTTACCTTATAGTTAAGCGGGAGTGATGAAATGCCAAGAGTAAAGCGCGGCGTCACTGCTCACGCCAGACACAAAAAAGTTTTAAACAAAGCCAAAGGCTATTATGGTGCGCGTAGTAAAGTTTATCGCGTTGCCAAGCAAGCGGTTATCAAAGCCGGTCAGTATGCGTATCGTGACCGTCGTCAACGTAAACGTCAGTTCAGACAACTGTGGATTGCGCGTATTAATGCCGCAGCCCGTGAAAATGGCTTGTCCTATAGCCGTTTGATCAATGGTCTGAAGAAAGCCGGTGTTGAGATAGACCGAAAAGTTTTGGCTGATATTGCAGTGTTTGATAAAGCTGCTTTTGCCGCAATTGCGGAAAAAGCCAAAGCCTGTCTTTAAACTGCGGTATCGTACGACTCGTACAAGGAAGGGGATAGGTGTTACGCCTTTCCCCTTTTTTATTTCGGAATAAAAAGAACAAAGACATAAAGATAAAAGAATGATCGACGTTGATTCATTATTAAAAGAAGCTCAGCAAAAGGTGGCAGATTCCAACGATTTGCCTGCACTGGAAGAGGTGCGTGTCAATTACCTGGGTAAGAAAGGTCATTTGACCGATTTGCTCAAGCAACTGGGATCGTTGTCCGCAGAAGAACGCCCAAAAGCAGGACAAGTCATAAACAAGGCTAAAAAAGCCTTACAAACAGATATCGAATCACGCAAGCAGGACTTACAACAAGCCAAACTGGATAAGCAGTTGGCAGAAGAAAGTATTGATGTCACCTTGCCTGGTCGGGGTTCTGATTGTGGTGGACCTCATCCAGTTCGGCGTACCATTAAACGTATTGAAAAACTGTTTACTCAAATGGGTTTTACTGTTGAGCATGGCCCTGAGATTGAGGACGACTATTACAATTTCGAAGCGTTGAATATTCCTGCGCACCATCCTGCACGCGCCATGCACGATACGTTTTATATTGATGAACATATACTGTTACGCACGCATACTTCACCAGTGCAAATTCGCGTAATGGAGAAACAAGCGCCACCGCTGCGTATCATTGCACCGGGTCGTGTTTATCGTTGTGATTCAGATGTCACACATACGCCTATGTTCCATCAGATTGAAGGTTTGCTGGTAGATGAGAACGTGAGTTTTGCTGATCTAAAAGGCGTTATCATCGAATTTTTACGTCTATTTTTCGAGAAAGACCTGGCCGTCCGGTTTAGACCGTCTTATTTCCCGTTTACCGAACCTTCTGCTGAAGTGGATATGGAATGTGTAATTTGTTCCGGTGAAGGTTGTCGTGTGTGTAGCCATACAGGCTGGCTGGAAGTACTGGGATGCGGCATGGTACACCCAAAGGTTTTCGAAATGGCGAAGGTTGATACTGACAAGTATTCTGGCTATGCCTTCGGCATGGGTATCGAACGACTGGCAATGTTGCGTTATGGGGTCGATGATTTACGTTTGTTTTTTGAAAATGATTTGAGGTTCTTGAAACAATTTAATTAAGTGACCTCAAGTTATTACTGTGGAGAAGCACCAAGCAAGTGTGTCATTCTCCTGATTTCAGGTTGATAAAGAAAAAGGGATACCATGAAAATTAGTGAGTCATGGCTGCGCGAGTGGGTGAATCCGGATGTTTCCACAACCGAGCTCGCTGAACAGTTAACGATGGCGGGTCTTGAAGTAGACGCAATAGAACCTGCTGCACCAGACTTTAACAAAGTGGTGGTAGCTGAAGTCATCAAGGTGAGCCCACATCCTGACGCAGACAAACTGCGTGTGTGCGAGGTGAATGTAGGCAATGAAACACTGCAAATTGTTTGTGGTGCCAGTAATGTCCGTGAAGGTTTGCATGTCCCCGCTGCACTAATTGGTGCGCAACTACCGGGCGGACTCAAAATAAAAAAATCCAAACTCAGGGGTGAGCAATCATTGGGTATGCTTTGTGGCGCCAGTGAAATCGGACTGGAATCAAGTATTGATGGTTTGATGGAATTACCCGCGGACTCGCCAGTCGGTGATAATATTCGTGACTATCTGGGTTTGGATGACCAGATTATTGATGTCGATTTGACACCCAATAGAGGTGACTGTTTGAGTGTGTCGGGTGTTGCACGCGAAATTGCTACTATCAATAAACTCGACTACAGCCCTGATGATATTCCATCAATTCCCACTTCCATAGATGCCTCTATGGCGGTTGATGTAAAAAATCCAGAAGCCTGTCCTCGTTATAGTTGTCGCGTGATCAAGGGTGTTAATGCGAGTAGCGAAACTCCTTTATGGATGTTGCAGCGGCTCACAAAATCCGGCTTACGCTCTATTAATCCCATTGTGGATGTGACTAATTATGTAATGCTTGAAATGGGACAACCCATGCATGCATTCGATTTAAATAAAATTTCTGCTGGCATTGTTGTTCGCCAGGCTTCAGCGAATGAAAAACTGACGCTGTTGGATGAAAAAGAAATTACCTTGAATGAAGGCGATCTGGTTATCGCTGATCACAACAAGGCACTTGCTTTAGCGGGAATTATGGGTGGACTTGATAGTGCGGTAACCACTCAGTCTGGTGATATTTTATTAGAAAGTGCTTTTTTTAATCCGCTATCGATTGCAGGTAAAGCACGTCAGTATGCGATGCAAACTGATTCATCCTATCGCTTTGAGCGAGGCGTGAATCCGGCTCAAACGATTGATGCTATGGAGCGGGCCAGTGCATTGATTCTGGAAATCTGTGGCGGAGAGATAGGAGCTATTGTAGAAGTACTGTCAGATCAGCATCTACCCCAGCAACCTGAGGTTTTATTGCGTGGGGAAGAAGTGAGCCGTATTTTAGGGGTCGAACTCAGCGATATTCAAATTGAGGATATTTTGACGCGTCTTGGGTTTTCATTGCGTAAACGTGATGACACCTGGATCGTGACTGTGCCTGCGCACCGTTTTGATATCTCTATTGAAGCAGATCTTATTGAAGAAATTGCTCGAATTTATGGCTATAACAATTTGCCTGTAAAGGATTTTTACAGCGCAATGGTGATGAAGCCAGTCACTGAGATGAGCCTTTCTGATGAGGCGGTTTTCCAGCGTTTATTTGATCGTGGCTATCAAGAGGTTATTACCTATAGTTTCGTGGACCCTGCCACGCAGCAAATCATCCATCCTGATGTTGAAGCGATAGCATTAGCCAATCCAATGTCATCTGATATGGAAGTAATGCGAGTCTCGCATTGGACAGGTCTGGTTAACACGATAGATTACAATATCAAACGCCAGCAATCGCAGGTTAAAATATTCGAGTATGGTCTTAAATATATTAAGCAAGATAATGATATTAAACAAATAAATGTCTTATCAGGAGCACTCTGTGGTGCCGCCATTGATGGTCAATGGACGGAAGCTAATCGCTCGTTTGATTTTTACGATCTCAAAAGTGATGTTGAAATGATTCTGGCATTAACCGGCAACCGGGAGCAATTCAGCTTTGAAAAAGGCCTTCATCCTGCACTACATCCGGGTCAAACCGCTGTAATTCAAAAGGCCGGAGAGACAATCGGGTGGCTTGGCAACATGCATCCGCAAGTTCTTCATAAACTTGGAATAAAAAACGAAATATTTTTGTTTGAAATCGATTGGAGTGCTATCCTAAGCGTTCAGTTACCGACATATATGCCGTTATCTAAGTATCCGTCAATAAAACGCGATCTGGCTGTAGTTGTCGATGAACGGGTGACAAGTGCTGCAATACAATCGGTAATTGAGACGGAATTGGGAGAAATACTCTGTGATGTACAAATATTTGACGTCTATCACGGAAAAAACATAGATTCTGGTCGAAAAAGTGTAGCTTTAGGCTTGATTTTACAGGATTCTTCGCGCACTCTTATAGATCAGGAAATAGAAAACGCAACCTCCAGGGTTGTCGCGCAACTAGAAAAAGAACTTGGTGCAACTTTAAGAGATTAGACTATGGCATTGACCAAAGCTGATATGGCTGAACGCCTTTTTGAAGAATTGGGTCTCAATAAACGCGAAGCAAAAGAATTTGTTGAAATCTTCTTTGAGGATATTCGACATGCTCTCGAGACAGGGAGACAGGTAAAATTATCCGGATTCGGTAACTTTGATCTCCGTGATAAAAACCAGAGACCTGGACGTAACCCCAAAACAGGCGAGGAAATTCCGATTACGGCACGTCGTGTAGTCACTTTTCGCCCAGGGCAGAAACTAAAAGCAAGAGTAGAGGCCTATGCTGGAGGCGGGGAATAATAGCGAACTCCCTCCCATTCCGAGTAAACGTTATTTCACTATAGGTGAAGTGAGCGAACTGTGTGGCGTTAAACCACACGTACTCCGATACTGGGAACAGGAATTTCCGCAGCTCAAACCGATAAAGCGACGTGGTAACCGTCGTTATTATCAGCGTCATGACGTCATCATGATTCGTCAGATACGTGGCCTGTTGTATGATCAAGGCTTCACGATCGGTGGCGCACGTCAACGATTATCTGGTGACGTAGCTAAAGACGATAGCAATCAAAGCCAGCAAATCGTTAAGCAGATGCGTATTGAGCTGGAAGAAATTCTACAAATCCTTAAGCAATAACTGCTTTTTCACATCCTTTATCCATCTATCCCTAGCTAGGTTTTAGCTGTTCTATCTGCTAGAATCCTGCGTCTGAATAATGAATACATCGGGGCGTAGCGCAGCCTGGTAGCGCACCGGCATGGGGTGCCGGTGGTCGGAGGTTCAAATCCTCTCGCCCCGACCAATTCTTTTATTAGTTTATTCCTAAGCTTACTCCTCTTCTTAATAGGGAACTCGCTGTTGATCCCATGCGACAAAATCACCCGGAATATAACTATCCACTTGCGCTAAGACTTGCGTCATTCCTGCAACGGATTCCTCCGCATTGATCTCACCGGTATGACCTGTCATATCTGTTTTTACCCATCCAGGGTGGAGCGTGATAACACGAACGCCATGGGGTTCCAGGTCTACAGCCATTGATCTCGATACGATAACCAGTGCGGCTTTTGAGGCGCGATAAGCATAACAACCACCACTGCTATTATCCGCTGTCGAACCCATTTTAGAACTGATATTGGCGATTATTCCTTTGGCCTTGATTACTCTGTTTTTCAGGGTTTGTACGACACGAAGTGGTCCGACACAATTAACCTCGAATACATGCAGCATATCTTGCGCCTGAATACTATCGAGACTCTGCCCATTGGATTTTGTGGGGCCATAAATGCCCGCGTTGTTGATGAGTAAATCAATTGCATCAGGGAGTTTTCCCAGCGTATCTTGCGGAGTGTCCTGACTAACATCCCACTTTAATAAGGTAAGATTGGCTTCATCAAGTGTTGTCAGCTGCCCTGCATCCTGACGATAACAAGCCCAGACATGCTCCCCCTGATTTAGATAATGACGTGTGAAAGCCAGCCCTAAGCCACGATTGGCGCCTGTTATGAGTACATTTCGCATAATATTTACCTGTAGATGGATAAACTTACTTTTAGACAATCTTACTGAGCCAGATAATGATTATAAAGGATAAATTGCTGTGACCAGGGTCACTTGCCAGAATGTCACTTTACTATAAAATAGATATAGCTGACGTCGTAACATTTCACCTACCCGAGTACCCGGTATGCTTGTATTGCAGACATTGCTGTTATTCGTATCAATTGCTATTAGTGTCGTTGCGGATGCTGAAATTGCCTATGAATTTCGCACGCCTAAAGGTGCGACTATTTATACTGACGTCAAACTCAAGCCCCCCTTTGAATTTGTTCGAGTGATCAAGTTACCCGCTCAGAAAAAACAAGCATCTTCCAACTACATGGCGTATGTAAAAAAGAAACAAAATCAGTATGACACGATCGTGCGTCGTATGGCCTCCAAATACAAACTTCAGCCGCAACTGGTGCATGCGATTATTGAAGCCGAATCGGCTTATAAGCCAGATGCAGTGTCGTCTGCTGGCGCCATTGGTATGATGCAATTAATGCCGGCCACGGCTGAAAAATATGAAGTGAGTGATCCAACTAACGTAGTCGAAAACATAGAAGGTGGCTGCCAGCACATGCGCTTTTTGCTCGATCTGCATGAACAGGATTTAAGTCTTGCTATCGCTTCCTATAATGCCGGCGAGAATGCTGTCAAGCGCTACAATAACAGTATCCCTCCTTATCCTGAAACGATAGCGTATGTCGAAAAAGTTTTACAATTTTATCAACGTAATACTAACTGAACTATTTATCCTCGATTTTCTTTTCCAGTAAATGCATTGCTTTTTCAAGACTGCGGCGCATGCGATTAAACGATGCCGCTAATGTCGACATTTCATCATTTGAATTAAAATTAACATCGACGACATTTTTTTGTCCCATGCTGACCTGATTGGCCATGACTGTCAGTTGTTGCATTGGGCGTTGTAGCCAAATGTATAACAGGACATTTATCAGCAGCAATAAGGAAGCATAGATGGCGACAAGGAGATAGATCATCAGCAATAATAATTTTTCTGCCAGTTTATTGGTTTTTAAATTATTGATAAAAGCAGTTTGATTCGCCTGATCTTTATCTGTATTGAGCTTAGCATCAGTTGCCGTTTGCATGACCGCATATTTATTTGCATAACGCAACAGAACTTCGTCTGCAGTAGATGTGATTAATAGCAAGCTCGCTGCCATTACTATAATTAGTATCGTATTAATTTTTACAACAATGCCCATTTAATAACCTGTGGTACTGATGGCATGATGGAGCTGAAGATCTTTAATAAATATTGTCTGGTCTTCTTTGGAAGGAATTTCTCTGGCTAATGTTTCAATCAGTGTGGACACATCACTAACCTGATTGAGGGTCATTTTAACTAATAAACTGGATAATGGACCAATGTGCATACACAGTCTTTGCTCTGTTGTTTGCAGGAAGTCCTGACTCAACTGTTCCTTGAATGCTTGTTGGCTTATAGCGGTTTGCGGCCGTTTGGTAGATAAGTAATCGGTATCGGTGGCTGCAATTTGATTAGCAATATGCGTGTAAAACACCTGTCGAGATTGTGGATCATCAATGGTATGACAAAGAATATCCAGTAACACAGCCACACTGTCAGCTTCCTTTAATGCTTTTTTTACTAAACCCTTGGCCAAGGGGCCTGCGTATCTGCCCAGCT
>Ga0316205_10003467_pt1 | contig 14866 bp, 18 predicted proteins | sample 3monthpyrite_MG_FD_204941 | JGI IMG/M metagenome (GOLD analysis project Ga0316205, IMG submission 204941) | Microbial mat bacterial communities from mineral coupon in-situ incubated in ocean water Damariscotta River, Maine, United States -... | ecosystem: Environmental > Aquatic > Marine >... | reverse complement strand
ACAGCATTGATCACGGCATTGAAATGCCGGCAGACAGACTGGCTGCAGATAAACCAGAAAAAGGCACCATTCAGCTTAATGCTTTCCATCGTGGTGGCAATATCGTTATCGAAATTACTGATGATGGTAAAGGTATCGATAAAGATGTTATTTATCAGAAAGGTGTAGAAAAGGGTCTGATCGAACAAGGTGCCAAATTATCTGATCAGCAAATTTATGACCTGTTATTTAATCCTGGCTTTTCTACAGCTGCAGAAATCACAGATGTCTCCGGCCGAGGTGTCGGTATGGATGTTGTTAAGAAAAATATCATGAGTCTGGGAGGTGCTATCGAGACTCATTCTGTTAAAGGTCAGGGTTCTATCTTTAGCATACGTTTACCACTGACACTGGCCATCCTGGATGGACAGTCTGTCAGTGTTGGCTCAGATAATTACATTATTCCGCTGGTGTCTATTGTCGAGTCGGTACAACCTAAAAAAGAAAGTCTGAATATGGTTGCTGGTAAAGGTGAAACTTATAAATTACGTGACGAGTATTTACCCATTATACGTATTCGTGATCTCTTTAATATTCCGGATGCCAAAGCAGATGATCTTGAAGAAGGTTTACTTGTAGTGGTTGAAGCAGATGGCAAACGTTTTGGCGTATTTGTTGATGATTTACTTGGCCAGCAACAGGTTGTTATTAAATCACTTGAGTCGAATTATAAACGTATTAATGGTGTATCTGGAGCAACGATACTTGGTGATGGATCCGTTGCATTAATTCTGGATATACCTAGTTTAATAAGAATGTCAGATTAACTGAAAAAGATAATACGATGACAACAGATACTGAAAACAATGTAGAAGAAACTGATGTGGAAACAGATGTGGGTCAGGGTGATGAATACCTGACGTTTTCTCTGGCAAGTGAAGAATATGGAGTTGATATTCTTCGTGTGCAGGAACTTCGCGGATGGGAGCCTGTTACCCGTGTTCCGAATTCGCCTGATTATGTAAAAGGTGTGTTGAATTTGCGTGGAGCAATAGTTCCTGTTATTGATTTACGAGTTCGTTTTAATTTACCGATGGAAGATTATTCATCACTGACTGTAGTGATTGTGCTTGCAGTTAAGGATAAAAAAGACGGGCACGAAAGAATTATTAGTGTGGTCGTTGATGAAATATCCGATGTCGTAAAAGCAAAGCTGAGTGATATTCAGCCTACACCCCAGTTTGGATCAGCATTAGATATCGAATACATCAGTGGTCTGGCGGATGCTGGTGGAAAAATGCTTATGCTGTTAGATATCGATACGATGTTATCGGTTTCTGATATGAAGCAGTTTTAAAAATGACAAGCACTGAGTGATGTTTCTGCTACGAACGAGGCGTCATCTCTGATTGCAAATAAAATGAATAACCTTGTCAGTTTCTTTAAAGCATGATGAGTAAAAAGTTTTTAATTGAATTTATTTAAAATATAACTGCTATATGGCAGTGCATGTGGAAGTTGAACAACAACAACGCTTGCGAATAAAACAGGAAGGTGAGCAATGAGAATTAACGAACCGGTTACAAATATCGAACATACCATGAAAGATGGTGTAATTCTGGTATCAAAAACCAATTTACGTGGTATCACAACCGAGGCCAATCAGGCATTCATGGACATCGCTATGATGGACGAATCCGACATGATTGGTAAAAACCACAATGTGGTTCGTCACCCTGATATGCCGCCGGAAGCCTTTGAGGATTTATGGAATACCATAAAAGCAGGGCGTCCCTGGCTTGGTTATGTAAAAAACCGCTGTAAGAATGGCGATTATTACTGGGTTGAAGCGAATGTCTCTCCGGTTTTTAAAAATGGTCAGGTTGTGGAGTACTTGTCGGTTCGCTCCAAGCCTTCTGCCTCAGGAGTTGAGGGAGCCAGTAAGCTTTATGCAAAAATAAAATCGGGTAAAGCTACGCTTGCACCAACAGGTTTATTTGCAAAAATTAAGAGTTTTTTCCGGGATATGTCTATTAAAAGGCTTCTTGGGGCCATGCTTGTTGCTGTTATAGCCATCATGTGGGGTCTTTCATATGTTGAAGGTGATCTTGAGAATGCAACAGCGCTCATTGCTGATGGTGTTATGACAGCGTTGCTGATTTTTGTTTATTTTTGGTTAAACAAATCGGTCTTTAGCCAAATTGAAATAGCCAGTGAGTCACTCATGCGTATGAGTGAAGAAAATTTTTCTGATCAATATGACATTGTTCGTAATGATGAAATTGGTAAATTATTTCAGAATATGAAAACCATGCAGAATAATCAGCGTGCCAATATAGCGCGTGATCGTGAGCAAATGGCAGAAAATATGCGCATCAAGCAGGCGCTGGATAACGTTAACTCTAATGTCATGCTGGCTGATCCAAATCTGAATATTATTTACTCCAATCATGCTGTTCAGAGAATGTTCAAAAATGCAGAAAAAGATATTCAGGTTGATTTACCAAACTTTAATGTGAATGAATTAATGGGTACTTGTATTGATGTTTTCCATAAAGACCCATCTCATCAACGTCGCTTGCTAGAAGGTCTGACTGCAACCTATTCGTCAGCGCTTGAAGTTGGCGGTCGAAACTTCTCTGTTATAGCAAACCCTGTTTCAGATGAATCAGGACAAAGACTTGGAACGGTTGTTGAGTGGGCAGACAGAACCAATGAAATAGCTGTTGAAAAAGAAATTGAGTCAATAGTAAGTGCAGCGCGTAATGGTAATCTTGATCAGCGTCTTGATACTCATGGTAAAGAAGGTTTCTTCCTGTTGTTGTGTGAAGGCATTAATGAAATGGTCAACACGATTTCTGACAGTTTCACAGATGTAGCCAGAGTCATGCGCTCGATGGCAGATGGTGATCTGACTCAAAAGATTACAGCAGAATACAGTGGCACTTATGCAGATGTTCAAAACGACATAAATGCAACGATTGATAAGTTTGAAGAAGTGGTTGGCAAAATTATTGAGTCGAGTGAGTTCTTCAAAAACACCAGTGAAGAAATTGCATCCGGCAATAATAACCTGTCACAGCGGGCTGAAGAACAAGCTTCTACACTGGAAGAAACTGCTTCCAGTATGGAAGAGTTAACCGGTACGGTTAAAAACAATGCAGATAATGCGCAACAAGCAAATCAGCTGGCAGCCAGTGCAAGAACGACGGCTGAAAAAGGTGGTGAAGTCGTTAAAGAAGCTGTAGTAGCAATGGAAGAAATTAATACCTCCAGTACAAAGATTGCTGAAATCATTGGTGTTATTGATGAAATTGCATTCCAGACTAATTTGCTTGCATTAAATGCCTCTGTGGAGGCTGCCAGAGCAGGTGAGCAGGGACGTGGCTTTGCAGTTGTAGCAACCGAGGTAAGAAACCTCGCTGGTCGAAGTGCAACAGCAGCGAAAGAGATTAAAGATCTGATTACTGATAGTGCTGAGAAAGTAAAAAATGGTTCTCAACTGGTTAATGAATCAGGTGAAACTCTGAGTGAGATCGTATCGGGTGTTAAAAAGGTAGGTGATATTATTTCTGAAATTGCGGCAGCAAGTTCGGAACAATCTGCCGGTATTGATCAGATCAACAAAGCGGTATCGCAAATGGATGAAATGACTCAACAGAATGCAGCTCTGGCAGAAGAAGCGTCAGCTGCGAGTGAATCATCTGTTTCTAAAGCTGTGGACATGGTTAAACTGGTTGAGTTCTTCTCTACGAACTCTACATCAGGTGGTTCATCGCATCGTGTTGAATCATCACCTGCTGCAGCTGCACCAGCAAGAAGTCAGGCTAAGTCAGTGAGCAGATCCAAAAATAAACCAGCACCCAGAACAATCGTCGATGATGAAGATGAATGGGAAGACTTTTAAGTTGAAGAGTTGTTCATTAATAATACAGAGAACTGAAAATGTCTGAGTTTTTGAATATTACTAATAAGTCCAAAGAGGAGGTTGTTGATACTACTCAGCAATATCTGACCTTCTTATTAGGCGAGGATATTTACGGTGTAGATATTTTACGGGTTCAGGAAGTTCGTGGCTGGACGAAAGTCAGGGAAATTCCAAACACACCTGAATATGTTAGAGGTGTACTGGATTTGCGTGGCACGATTGTCCCTATCATTGACTTAAGAACACGGCTATCAATTGAAGCTGTTGAATATACATCAATAACAGTGGTGATTGTTCTTGCGATTGAAATTGGCGATGAAAAGTATGTTATTGGTATTGTTGTAGATACCGTATCCGACGTGCTTGATGTGGTTAAATCCGAGATTAAAAAAGCACCAAATTTCGGTACCAGGGTCGAAACCAAGTTCATAGATGGTATGGTCATGGCGAATGCAGGTATGGTGGTGTTAATGAATATCGACAAGATGCTTAATCCTGATGAATTGCACGCACTTAAGGATATGGCTGATTGAGTATTCGGTCGTATCTGATTACGTTTAAAGGCGAAAATAAATGACTGCACGAGTCATATCAGTCATCAACCAAAAAGGTGGAGTTGGTAAAACTACCACTGCTACCAATCTGGCACATGGACTTGCTTTAAGCGGTTATCAGGTGCTTGCAATTGATCTTGATCCACAGGCACATCTGGCTTCAAGTCTTGGCATTACGCGTGAAGATATCGCGGGCCTTGATGCTGTATTTCTAAAAGGAATTCCTCTGCAAAGTGTGCAAATACAGGTGAGAGAAAACTTAAAGTTGATCTCAGCTGGCGGGCACTTAAATGAGGTGGAAAACCTCGAGGGTGGTAAATCTAGGGGTTTATTACTGAAGCGTGCTTTGGATCAATATAATGATGACGTTGATTTTATTATTATTGACTGTCCTCCTTCATCAGGTCTGCTTGTCATTAACGCGCTTTTTGCAACAGAAGAAGTGCTCATACCAATGACTGGTGACTACCTCGCTATGCAAGGGCTGTCTCATCTGATGGCTACATTGTCGAACTTTGAGCAGGCCTTACAAAAATCATATCATCAATGGATAGTATTAAGCCGTTTTCACGACAGACGAAAGCTGGCACAAGAAGTTAAAGAAAAACTGATTAATTATTTTCCTGATTCAGTACTGAAAACATCGATATCTGAAGCTGCTTCACTTGCAGAATGCCCGGGCTTTGGTAAGACGGTTTACGAATACAGACCAACGAGTAAATCTTCAGCTGAGTACGCCAGCCTGGTTAAGGACTTAATTTCCGGAAGGGTTCTATAATGGTTAAAAAAACAACAGTAAAAAAAGCTAAAAAGACGACAGCAAAAACGACTAAAAAGAAAAGTAGTGTCGTAAAGAAAAAGCTAAAGCCAAAATCTTCGCCATTTAAATCGAAACTCGGGCATGATCCGCTTGCATGGATTACAGGTGAAGACGCCAGTGATTTGGGTGTGAGTTTTGATGAAATAGATTCCAAGTTAAAAGATTCTGCCTCTCAGATGGATCAGGTTCTGCCTGCTGTCGATTTAACAGATACCCAGAAACAGCCAGAAACTCATAATGAACCTGTGCATGAAGAGACAACTGATGTAACACCGGCCGAAAGTTTTGATAGTGATGATGCTTCCTGGGGGTTGTTTAGTGATGATGAACCGGAAGAAAAGTCATCAGTTGTAGAGGCGATTACTGAAAGTGTAGAAAGCGACGATGGCTCCTGGGGATTGTTTGGTGATGAATCTGAGGATAAGCCATTACCTGTCGGTGAAGGAATTGCCTGGGGCTTGTTCGCTGATGAATCTGATATTAATGTCGATGTTGATCACGATGCAATAACAATTCATCTACCAGCAACGTTCAATGTTGCTGAAATTAGCAAGGTGTATCATGATTTTGAGGAACAGATTATGAAAGACCATGACATTGTTGTTGATGCCAGTGAAGTTGAAGCTATAGATGCAACGGGTTTGCAATTGCTGTTTGCGTGTCAAAAAGAATTGCAAAGGCGAGGCTGTAAAATGGTTATCAAAGATGCATCAGCCAAAGCTGAACTGTTGTCTTCGTCCTCATTTATTAACGAATTACTTGGCATGGCAGGTTAAAATATGCCGATAATAATTAAAGAAGACAGAGAGTTTTTATTTACTGAAAAGGATTTTAATTATCTCAGAAAAGTAGCAAATGAGTATTCAGGGATAACAGTATCTGATGATAAATATGATATGTACTATGCACGAATTGCAAAAAGAGTACGTTCGCTTGGTTTAAATGATTTTTCAGAATATTGTACTTATCTGAAAAATAATCATGATAAAGAATTTACTGATTTTATTAATTCCATAACGACTAATCTGACTTCGTTTTTCAGAGAAAACTATCACTTTGAATATCTCGAGAGCCAGATTATTCCTCAGTTTAAACAAAAGCATGCAGCAAAGAAAAATTACCGGGTCTGGTGTGCTGCTGCATCTACTGGTGAAGAGCCTTATTCTATTGCTATTACACTGGCAGAAAACTTCAATTTAAAAAGCTGGAAAATAGACTTTCTGGCGACAGATATAGATTCCGATGTTTTGAGTAAAGCACGTAATGGCGTCTATGAGTCACAGAGAATTTCTAATCTCAGCAAAACACGTAAATCTCGGTGGTTCAGAAAAGGTTCCGGTGAAAATAAAGGGATTGTTCGTGTGGATGACGAGTTAAGGAATTTAATTTCGTTTAAAAGGCTCAATTTGATACAAGAATGGCCAATTAAAAAGAAATTCGATCTTATTTTTTGTCGAAATGTATTTATCTATTTTGACGGACCGACCAAAGAAATGATACTGGAACGATTTTATGATCTTCTGAATGATGATGGTTATCTGATACTGGGACACTCCGAGTCTATTCATTCCATGAATAATGATTACACAACTGTTGGCCATACAATATACAGGAAGGCAAATTAACATGGCGTTAAGCAGTGATAGCCATCGTTTGCACAGAGCTCTACCTGGCTTTGAGTCGGTAAAACGATACTGGGATAAAACACATGATTGTGTTGCGGCTAAGATATTACCGGGTGAATATTATGTCTCTGCGACAAATGAGCTAATCACCACAGTGTTGGGTTCATGTATTTCTGTCTGTATCAGAGACCCAAAAAATGGTGTGGGTGGTATGAATCACTTTATGTTGCCATCAGATAAAAATGTGAATGATACTGTCGTCAGTGAAGCTGCGCGGTATGGTAATTATGCAATGGAACATCTGATTAATGATATCTTGCATTATGGTGGTCAAAGAAGAAACCTTGAGTTTAAAGTATTTGGTGGCGGAAAAGTTCTTGATATGAAAATGGACATAGGCAAAAAGAATATAGAGTTTGTCTTCGAATATCTTAATACGGAATCATTCAGAGTCTTATCAGAAGATGTAGGTGATGTTTATCCGAGAAAAGTTATTTACTTCCCCATAAGTGGAGTGGCACGGGTCAAGAAACTGAAAAAACTGCACAACCAGACTATTATTAGTAGAGAAAATAAATACCTTGATGAGATTAAGCAGGCACCTGTCAGTGGTGATATTGAGTTGTTTTAAAAGAGATTGGTTTTAAATGCCTAAGATAAAAGTTTTAATTGTCGATGACGCGGCGCTGATGCGAAAACTGCTGACCGAGATACTGTCATCGAGCCCGATAATTGACGTGGTTGGTACTGCTGCAGATCCGTTTATCGCCCGTGAAAAAATTAAACAGTTAAATCCGGATGTTATTACGCTTGATGTCGAAATGCCCAGAATGGACGGTGTCACCTTTCTCAAAAATCTGATGAGATTACGACCTACACCTGTCGTCATGATATCGACCTTAACGGAAGACGGAGCGGATGTAACGCTGGAAGCTCTGGAAAGTGGTGCAATTGATTACATACCAAAGCCAAAATCTGATTTTGAACATTCAATTGGTGACTATGCAAAACAAATCATCGAAAAAGTTGTTACAGCATCAAAAGTCAGTGTCAGTAAAATTGAAAAGCGGATACATACAGTTGAAAAAATGAAGGTTTCGCCAAAATTATCAGTTGATGAAATCCTTGGTGCTAATGCTAAACCATTTCTGAATACAACGGATAAGTTTATTGCTATCGGTGCCTCCACCGGAGGAACAGAGGCAGTAAAAGAAGTATTAATGGGCTTGCCATCAGATGTGCCCGGTATCGTTGTGACACAACATATTCCTGCAAGCTTTAGTACGAGTTTTGCCCGTCGTCTGAATGAATGTACAAACCTCAGAGTTCAGGAAGCGCGTGATGGGGTGCAGGTTTTGCCAGGTCATGTATATCTGGCTCCCGGGGACAAACATTTATTAATTAAACGGACCGGTGCGAAATATATTTGTGAACTAAATGACGGCCCAGAAATTAACAGACATAAACCAAGTGTGGATGTTTTATTCCGGTCTGTTGCGCAAAGTGCAGGACCTAATGCAATGGGTATTATGCTGACTGGTATGGGTGCTGATGGTGCACAAGGTATGCTTGAGATGAAGCAGGCTGGTGCTTTTAATATTGCTCAGGATGAAAAAACATCTGTGGTCTGGGGTATGCCGGGTGCAGCAGTTAAACTTGAAGCTGTGGAGAAGGTGTTGCCCCTGGATCGAGTTGCACGAGAAATTCTAAGCTATGCTACAAAGGCGTCTGTATAGTTTTTTAAGGAGTGGTTCTTGTTATTTGTACTAAAGTCATACGCGATTGCGATAGCTAGTGGTATCTTAATATTGCTCTATGGTGCGGTTTTTAATAACTATTACTATGGGGTTGAATCGTTAATCATCATGATGGCTTTTTGGGTTATTAATAGCTTTATTGTTTTTAAAAAAGGTACATCAAATCAGTCGTTAGTTGTAGAAAATGATGCTGATTCGAACCAGACCGCAACAATTACAGAACAGGTCTCTCAATTAGCAGATTTAATTAGTGGAGAGCTGGTTTCGTTAAATGACAGTGTTTTGCAGGTTAATAGTCTGGTTTCAGATGCAGTTGGTGGTTTAAGTAATAGCTTTTCAACTCTAAGTAATGAGGCTCGCTCTCAGGAAAAAATGGTAATGAGTCTGATTACCAATATGAGTGATATGAAATCTGATGATAGTAAAAGAGTTACTATCAAACAATTTGCTACTGAAACAGATGAAATATTGAATTATTTTGTCAGTCATATAATAAATGTGAGTAAGGAAAGTATGGTCATGGTCCACACCATAGACGATATGGTGCTTAACATGAAAGAAATTAATGGATTACTGGCCGATACCAAAACTATTGCGGATCAAACCAATCTGCTTGCTCTGAATGCTGCTATAGAGGCCGCAAGGGCTGGTGAGGCTGGAAGAGGTTTTGCTGTTGTGGCTTCAGAGGTCAGAGAACTGTCTCTGCGCTCAAATGAATTTAATGAAAAGATAAAAAGTGCTGTCCAGCGCTCCATGAGTGATATGAATAAAGCTCAGCAGATTATTTCGGAAATCGCATCAAAAGATATGAGCATGGCGATGAAGTCAAAAAATCGTGTTGAAGAAATGATGACTAGCTTAAATGATATGAACGAATTTATTGCATTAAGACTTGGTGAAGTGAGCGGAATTACAGCGAATATTGAATCAGGAGTTAATCTTGCTGTTCAGTCTCTGCAGTTCGAAGATATCAATCGTCAGCTTTGTGAATATATTGGAACCCATCTGGAGCAGATCAGAGCTAATTTTGACACGATGTATCAAAAGTTAAATAACTTAAATAAAACCGATACCAGTCCAGAAATGTTGTTAGAAGTGCTATTATCAGTAAATAAACTATTAAATGAAGATTTAGAAAATATAAATCTAAATACTAGAAAAACAGTTCAGCAAGGTGATATGTCTGAGGGCGCCATCGAGCTGTTCTAAGTGGAGAAAACGATGTCAATTATTACTGAAAAATCGGATGATGGTAAGCAGGTAACTATTAAAATAGATGGCCGTTTCGATTTTGGCTCACATCATGACTTTCGTGATGCCTACAGGAGCGCTAATGAAGCAGGGACTATATTTATTCTGGATATGTCTAAGACAGAATACATGGACAGTTCAGCATTGGGCATGATTTTATTGCTGAAAGAACACGCAGGCACTCTGGGTGGAGATATTAAAATAACAAACGCAACTTCTGAGATTAAAAATATTTTAGAAATTGCGAACTTTGACAAGTTGTTCAGTATTTCATAGAGCCATACCGGATTATTTAAAAGCAGTTATTAAAAATAGTTTATAGCTGCTTTATAAGGCGCTTGGATCAATTTTAATTGAAGGGGGCTCCGGGGTTGCAGCTGGTTTTGATTTGTTAACCTCCCAGGTAAGCAAATCGTAATAACTACGGATGTTTTCTACATACTTAACAGGCTCCCAGCCTCTTGCATAACCATATTTTGTTTTCTTGTACCAGCGTCTTTGTGCCAGCAAAGGCAGTGATTCTTTCACATCTATCCATTTGTTAGGATCTTTCCCCAGCTTTTTGGTGATTTTTCGTGCATCGTCAAGATGATAATAACCAACATTGTATGATGCCAGAGCCATCCATGTGCGGTCTGGATTAGGAATGCTCTCATCCATTCTGTCAATCATGTGCGCCAGATACTTGGCACCGCCAAAAATACTGCTCTTGGCGTTGAGTCTGTTTTTTACACCGACTTGACCGGCTGTTTTTCTGGTTAGCATCATAATGCCACGAACACCCGTCGGTGATATGGCGCGGCGGTTCCAGTGAGACTCCTGATAGCCTGCAGCTGCAAGGAGTTTCCAGTCGAGGTTGTTCTGCTCTGCTGCTTTAATAAAGTGATTTTTATAATGTTTTAGCCGGGTTGAGATGTGGCGAATAAAACGCCGGGTACCTACATAATCAAATTTTTCAGTATGACCAAAATGGCGTTCGATAATTTGCTGCAGGGTACCATCTTCTTTTATCTTTTTCAGATAGTCATTGGCGGCGAGAAAGAGACTGTCATCATTGTGCTTGGGAAAGGCCCATGCAATCTGCTCAGGTTCGCCAATGTCGAAAGCAATATCCAGCTCAGGAAAAAATCGCTGATAAATCATGAATTCATTTGAATCAGCGATGGTATGTTCGATCAGTTTTTCTGACACCAGTCGTAAGAGCTGGTCACTATCAGATGTATCATTGCTCTGCCACTGAAGGTCCTGATGCTCTTTGGCCAGTTGCTTCATGTTCAGTTCGTGACTGCTGCCAGCAACCACTTCGATGTGTTTATTGCTGAGGTCAGCAACTGTTTTTGGTTTCTTGTTAGCGCGGTTGTAAATAACCTGCTGAGTTACTTCCTGATATGGAAGAGTGAATTTTACAATCTTTTTTCGATTATCAGTAACACTCAATCCAGCAGCAGCAAAATCAGCATAGCCATTGGTCACGGTTGGTAAAATGTCACTGAATCTGTCAGCAAAGACGAGGTTAAACTTGACCCCAAGAGAATCTGCAAAGCCCTTGATTAAATCGTATTCAAGGCCTGAATCGCCTTCTGCGCCTTCATAAAATGTTGTGGGACTATTTCGTGTGATTACTGTCAATTCACCACGAGCAATAATTTCTTCAAGCTCTGTGTATGCTATTTCTGGAATGAACTTAAAAAAGGTGAGGATGAGTAAAATAGAAGCCACTAAAGCGCTGCCTACTTTGAAACATTGTGATCTGTTAGAAAATATTGTCATCAACAAGTTTGGCCTCAGAAATCTATACTACTATTTTATCAATGACTAAGCCGAATGTGTCATCAATCTGTAAAAAAGAAAAAAACTGTTAAAATTTCTGACGGTATTTCGAGTGTCGTGAATATTGTTAACCTAATGATTTATATATAAATAATTAATTTTTGTGCTTTTTCGTGATATAGCCATTTGTCGCTTTTCTATTTATTTGCTCATAATCGTTTTACACAAACATAATTCATAAGTCTAAATAAAATAGCCTTTAAGAAAAATGATTCTATGTTAGAATCCGCTCCTGATTAATTTTATGCTTAAAATCAAAGGTTTAATTGGATTTGATATAAGTATTAGCGAAATTAAGTCAGTCTGGACAGATGTAGCTTATGTAACGCGAGGCAGAACGCCGAGCTGTATGTTTAGAATAGAAAGTATGAAATCTGGAGAAGTGTCCGAGTGGTCGAAGGAGCACGCCTGGAAAGTGTGTGTACGATAACCTCGTACCGAGGGTTCGAATCCCTCCTTCTCCGCCATATAAAATCTGTAACTTATTGTTATCTAATGATAAGTTGCAGGTATCTGTATTTTCGAACCGTCAGTAAAACCGTCAAATCTATTTGCTATACTTCTATAATCCATATTCAAAGAATGCATGTGGGCTTATTTATTATTAAGGTTGACGCCACAGTCGCTTGTTATGTGTTTTATTTAACTTCACACTTTCCATAATATTGGGATGGCAGCATTTCACCAAACATAACTGAATTTCTACTATGTACAGAATTAAGCTTTCTATCAATTGCTGTCGTCATAATATTACCTGTTGCTGTTATCTCAAAGAATGCAAGCTGGTCACTTGATTCGAGTAATTGAACTTTATAGCTACCATTATTGCCCAGTAAATAACTTTTTCCTGCCGCCTTATCCACTATGAAATTAAGTTCGAATCTTTTGTTAACTTCATGATTCCTCATCCTGGTCGCTATAACTACTGTAGACGCATGAATATGTTGTTGTATCGGCATAGACTAATGCAGGAAACAGAAATAACATTGTGGCAAATAACTTCATCTTATTTTCCTTTTGCATCTAACTTAGACGATTTGTTAGATTTATTTTCGGACTGTATGTAGGAGATCCAAATTTTGGTATATCATGTCTTCGCAATTCCTACATCTAGCAACTATTTCAATTGCCAATATTCCAACAAGTGACATGGCGACTGCGAGAGCCCAACCGTTCTCTATGTAAATAAAATAACCAAGTATAATAAATATTACTATTTTTACTGCTTGAATATATATGTCCTGTTTTTTCATAATAATCAATACCATGTAGAGTGAGTAAATTTTAGAACTATTAACGTATCTTTATAAATCATGAATGCTGACTCCAGGCTGCTCACCATTTATTATTTTTTTCCCAAATTCTATAGAATGCGCTACAGCTTCTTCTTTTGTTAGGAAAGTATTGCTGGCTGAAAAAGGTTTTAAGCTACTATCACTGCCTCTGTGTTTTGTGATTGATACACCAACTGTCCATTCACCAGAATCTTCAAATTGATTTGATATTGGTGTTATTTCATAACCTTTGTATTCAATTGTCATAACTGCCTCATTCATGTGAATCTAATGGTTGAGTTAAGAGGCAGCATGCCTTTTAGCAGGCAACTTAAACGATTTGTTAGGTAAGGAATTCATTAAAGTAAAGAACACTTTCCGATAACCCAAAAGTAACTTCGCTTTTCTTTGTTTTCTTTAAAACCAGCCCATATACCATTCACTACAAAAACATTGTCTTTGCCAAGACGAAAGTCACCGGCCCAAGTATTTTCTCCCGGGTCTTTGCATAATGTCAGACGGCCAGAGTCAGTATATGAGCATTTACTTAGCCAGATATAATCTTCACCAAATTCTTTAAGTCCTTTATTCGGTGTAATGATATATTTTTTTTCATACGTACCAGAATCAGAGCTTAATTTTCCCTTTCCATCTGTTGTAACATAACTGGCATGCTCTGCTATGCATAGGTAAGTACCTCTTGAATTGTTATCACCTTCTTGTGCTAGTGCTAGAGGTGAATAAATACAAAGGAGAAATGCCGTTATCTTTTTCAATTTGTAATCCTTGTTGCCTAACGGTTGAGTTAGCGGGCGCGCGACCGGTACATGCTTTTTATGGGCGCAGTTGAATGATGTTATATATTTTATTTACTAGAATTAATAAAACCAGTGCATGTTGTAGTGAATTGTTTTGTAGTCATTTTAAAATTATTGGCGTATTTTTTTACTACTTTTAATATAACTGGTTTATCTTTTTTATCAGCTATCTCATACAAACCAAATACACCAGTACAAATACCAGTCATCATTTGAAGTTTATCTTTCGAAATTGGAGCTGCAATCGTATAAGAATTAATAACTGCACTTATAGTTATAAAAAAAATGATAATTTTAACTTTTTTAGTCATACTTAAAACTCACTTATCCTTCTGTTATCTTAAAATACCAATGCTGTTAATTTTTTTCATATGACTTTCTAGCAGCAGCATAACCATTAACCTTAGTCCTCCAATCAACAATACGCCTGCCAACAAAAATCCCAATTAACAAGGGCCCCCAAAGGTTTGCCTGATTTTTTGCAGCTTCTTCATAACCTGAAAATACACTACTAGTAAGTAATGTCAAAACTGCTGCTACAACCCATAATACTATAAAAAGGATTACTGCTTCATAATATGGGATTTTTCTCTCTCTTCGTTTCCAAATACCAAAATATGAACCCACAAAGACTAAAAAAGCCATTGGTAGAGTAGAACCAATCACAAACATTAAATAATTCATTATTCTCCCTTTCTTATATAACGACTTAATTGAGGGGTGCGGCGCGTCTTTTGTGCGGCATCCCGTGAGCGACAGCGAACAAACTCAAGTGTATTGGTAGGTGATTAATTTTCTAACTCTCTCAACTTTTCTTTAAGTTCAGCATTGTTTGGATTTATTTTAATAGCTCTTTTTAGGTCTGCTTTCGCTTGGCTATATAATTTTTCATTAATATATTTCTACAATTTTTAAAACTTTTTCTGGGTCTCGCATAATTTTGTTTTGGTACTTTATCCAAAATACAAAAAATGCTATTACTATTGTTACCAATAATATAAATCCAACACTTTAAAGTCCATTTATTACA
>Ga0316205_10003466_pt1 | contig 14882 bp, 12 predicted proteins | sample 3monthpyrite_MG_FD_204941 | JGI IMG/M metagenome (GOLD analysis project Ga0316205, IMG submission 204941) | Microbial mat bacterial communities from mineral coupon in-situ incubated in ocean water Damariscotta River, Maine, United States -... | ecosystem: Environmental > Aquatic > Marine >... | reverse complement strand
CTCATATAGTTTAGCTTGTTCATCTGCAAATGTTGTTGAACGTATCATCTCAGTTTTTGCTGGAAGCTCTTTTACTACGTCACTTTTCTTACGCCTTAACATAAATGGACTAATTCTTTTTGTCAAAACAGCTTTGATTTTATTATCAGCATCTTTTTCTATAGGATCTCTGTAGTTCTCTTTAAATGATTTCTCTGAACTTAAAAAACCTGGCATTAAAAAGTCATATATTGACCACAGCTCACCTAAGTGGTTTTCCATAGGCGTTCCTGTTAGACATAGTCTATTATCAGATTTATAGTGTTTTAGAGCACCTGCTATTTTTGATTTTGAATTTTTTATAGCTTGTGCCTCATCTAAGATGATATAGTACCACTTGTAAGTGGCTAAAAGTTCTTTATCTCTTTGAGCTAATGCATATGTTGTTATTACAATATCATTCTCTATTATCTTATCTTCTTTTTTGTGTCTATCTAGTCCATGGTATGTAAAGACTTTAAGTGATGGTGTAAATTTTTCAGCTTCTCTGCGCCAATTACCCATCAACGATGTTGGAGCAATTACAAGTACCGGAGTAGTTAATCTACTTTTCTCTTTTTCATATAGGATAAAGGCTAGTGTCTGAACAGTTTTACCTAAACCCATATCATCTGCTAATATGCCACTAAAATTAAATTCACGTAAAAAATTAAGCCAATTGAGTCCATCGTGTTGATATTTACGAAGAGATGTTTGCAATCCATCTGGGGTATTAATTTTTTCTATCTGCTTAAATGATTTGAGCCTTTTAGCAATTTCTACTAATTTTTGTCCGCCACTTATACGCAGTTTTTCTCCCAGCGCATCTTCTAAAAGGTTTAAACTGTTTGCGTCATATGATTTTAAGTTAAGCTTACCGCTATTATTGTTGTAAAGTTCTAAAATAACCTTTATAATAGGAGCAACTGTTTTTGCATCAATTGTTGCATACAGTCCATCATCATTAACTGGTAAACTAAGAGTTGGTGGTAATTGCTTTAAATCTTCTACTTGGTCAAGTATCCCAGCTAGCATTGGTAGTAGTGCAGTTTTTTTACCGTTTATTTCAACATCTAATTGCATATTAAACCAGTTACTTTGCTCATCAAATGTTGCGTCTATATTATCAATTTCATGAAACTCTAATTTGAAAGAGTCATCAATTTCAATTTGAAAACCATTAGAGCGTAAATTATCTATTTCAATATCTAAAAAGTTTCTCCATCTTTCAATTGCGGTTGCAATATTTGGAGTTGTTGGGCTTATAAAATGTTTTTTATCTTGTAAAATATTAAAACCTAAATTTGCTATTTTAACTATTTCATTCTGCTCAATTTCTAAATTTCTATAAACTCTTACGATTTTATTTTTAGATTTAATAGTCTCTATTTTTTTGCTATCAAGCCCATCTACTACTTGATCTAAATATTTAAATTGTATCTTCATATAGGGATAGTATACATCTCCATCATGAAAGCCCTCTAGCTGTAAAAAACATTTTGGTTTTATATCTTTTATAATCTCAGCTTCTAATTCTGAAGGAAGAGGAAGATTTTCAAACATGGGAACATCTAGTAACATTGGAGCTGTTTTTAGAAGCTCATCATCTTCTATTGCTGGCATATCTAGTAAGTTTTTTAGCTCTTTATTTGTTAAATTTAAGTTTTTTACCTCAGATATAGTATGTTTTCTAGGGTTAATGACACATAGTGGCTCAGTAAAGATGAAAGTTTGACCATGTGGTAATATTTCAAGAGTTGACTTACCATCTTTTTTTATCCACTTTGGTTCAATGTTTATAGGTGTATTATTGAACTTAATAGGTACATGTGAATCTAAATGAAAAAGCCTATCTGTTTGAGCCAACTTTTTAATTGCCATCCATCCTAGCTCTCCATCTAGCCATGAGTCACTTCCATAAGAGTCATTCAATGAGACAGAAAGTAAACTTATAATTTTTTTGTCACTCTCATCTAGTATTTTTGCAGTAGAGTAGTAATCGTTAGCTATTTTGTAGTGTTCAATTGAACGACCTTTACTAAATTTACTATTTTTTTGATATTTGGCAATACGAAAGTTCACATAGTAATTATTCTCTGAATTGTCATAGTACATTCTATATATTAAGAACTCTTGTTTCTCTTTTTCTATTAATGGTTCTTTATCCTCTTTAATATCTTCTAGCCAATTTAGCAGAGCATTTGTTTTTTCATCTTTTTTATTAATGTACTCATATAATAGTGCTACTGAGTGTTTACAATTAGTACCAACAGGACAGCTACAAGATGACCTTACTGTTCCATTTGTGTAACTAAATAGTGCATTTGTCTCATAAGTATTTCCTTTTCCTAAGACAGTAGCGTGTAGTTTAACCATTAAGTCTGGATACTCTTGTACATCAAACGAGCGGACTTTCCCCTCTTTGGCGTAGGTAACTCCTCTGTAAAATGTTTTACTGCCAAAACTATTTATAAGTGTTTGATTTGTAAGTGAGTAAGCCAACTTATTTTAAGAATCCCATTGTTTTTTCATCTTCAAAAGAGCCACTTTTTTCACGCTCAATTTGAGTAAGAAAGTCGTTTGTTCTAAATAGTGGTTCATCTTGTGTTGCAACATTATGTGCTGTATTATTGATTACAAGTTTAATCTGAGCACCACTTAAGCTATAGGTAGATAACTTATCAACAGAAAACTCTTTATCATATGGGGCATCTTTTGGCAAGTACATATCCCATAATAGTTTGCGTTCAGCCTCAGTAGGTTTTTTGAACTCAATTTTATACTCAAAACGACGAGAAAATGCTTTATCAATATTTTCTAAGAGGTTTGTAGTCGCTATTAGTACACCTTCAAATTTTTCCATCTGCTCTAAGAATATATTTTGCATCTGGTTATGGCTTTGCTCTGCTGAGTTTCCTGTTCCTTGAAGTCTAGCACTTAAAAATTGATCGGCCTCGTTTAGTAGAAGTACAGGTTCAGTTTTACTCTTTTTTGTTAAATCATTATATGTGTCAAATATATTTCTTACATTCTTTTCGCTCTCGCCTACATACATAGAGAGAATTTTAGAACAATCAAATGATAATACTTGTCGCTTTAGTGATTTTGCTAAAGAGGCTGCTGTCATAGTCTTACCCGTTCCAGGAGGTCCATAAAAAAGTATTCGTGCATCTACACCACGTTTTTTATCTTTAATTCCCCATTGGTGAAGTCTAGCAATTACTGTTTTATCTATCTGGCGTAAAATTAAATTCAATGTCTTTCTTGTTTCATCAGATAAAACAACATTATGAAGATCACTTTTGGGATCAATTAGCTCAAAAAGTTCTTGCTCTTTTATTAGCATATCTAGTTTTAATTTTGTAGCTTTTTTCTTCTTTTGTGGATGAATAATATTTTGCAGTACATCATCAACAATAAAAAATGCTCTACTTATTCCGCCAAAAGGGTTAAGAATCTCATCATAATCAATTATATTACCCAAAAGTCTAGAACCATCTTCTAAAAGTGCACGATTTTTTATACGCTCATATTCATCAAAGCTAATAAGTTCAATTAATGTGTTCATCTCTCTCATGCTAGTCTCTGCTGCTGCATACTCCTCTTTTAGAAGGGCTAAAAATATTATGCACTCTTTTTTCTCTAGGTGTTTATGTTTGAAAAATGTCTCAAGAGCAATTGGACTGGTAGATGATTCTAATCGCTCTTCAATACGACGCTCAAATATTTCTAACTTACTTCTAATACGAGTAGAATTTGGGCTAGTTTCCCCTGTAATTTGGCGCTCTTGTAGTAATTTTTGATAAAGCTCTATTCTAAAAAACTGATCTTGTAGATACTCTAAATGGTCACCATATGGTTTAATTTCGGGCAAAATAGGCTCAAAATCACCACCTTGAAGTAGTTTTAGAAAAGATGAACTTAGTGTCATTTGACTATTTAAAAGTTGTAGTTCTGTTATATCGTTTAGGTGATGATATGATTGTTGTGTAATCCAACCAAGTTCTAATAAATGTTTAATATCTTTTAGGTGCTCTAAATGGTCTAGCTTTTTAGCATCATAAATATTTAAAAGTGCTTCAGCCGCACTTAAATCACTCTGCCCACTAACATAAGCACGAGCCATTACTTGCAAAAGCAGAGCTTCATCTGCATTACAACCAAGTTGTGGATATATTTTACTTTTTTCTATTTCTTTAGCATCTAAAAATTCGACAATTCTATTCATCTATTTTTTAACCATTGAATATAATAACTCTATCTCTTGTGCCCAGATACTATCATCAATTGTTTCAAGCACTAGTGGAATGTTCTCCATTCTATCATCGTTCATTATGAATTTAAAAGTATCGAGACCAATTTTACCCTCACCAATACTATGATGGCGGTCAACATGACTTCCTAAATCAGGCTTAGAATCGTTGATGTGCATAGCAAGAAGGTATTTAAAGCCAACAATTTTTTCAAACTCAGCCATTGTTGCATCGTAAGTATCTTTTGTTCTTATGTCATAACCAGCTGTAAAGGTGTGGCAGGTATCTAAACAGACTCCTACACGAGACTTATCTTCTGTCTTTTCTATGAGGTGCGCAAGGTGTTCAAATTTATAACCTAAATTACTACCTTGTCCTGCAGTATTTTCAATAACTAATTTTACACGGTTAGTTTTCTCAATTGCTCTATTCATACTCTCTGCAATTCTATCAAGACAGACCTCTTCACTGATTTTACGAAGATGACTACCTGGATGAAAATTTAGTTTATCTAGTCCTAATTGCTCGCAACGTTCTATCTCATCGATAAAGGCATTTAAAGACTTTTCACGTTTCTCCTCTTCTGGATGACCTAAGTTTATAAGGTAACTATCGTGAGGTAATACTTGTGACGCGTCAATACCGCTATCTTGTAGGTTGTTTACAAATTTATCAATAGTTTTTGAATCTAACTCTTTTGCAGTCCATTGACGCTGATTTTTTACAAATAGCGCAAATGCGCGTGCACCTAGCTTTTTTGCATTAAGCGGAGCGTTAAATACACCACCACTTGCACTTACATGTGCTCCAACATATTTCATCTATAATTTCCTTATTTTAATTAATATACTATTTTTTTTATCTGAAAAACGGATAGTTTGAGTATCAACATCATAAACAATACCATCTTTTTGTAACGTTTTGGGAAGCTTTGAACCAGTTACTATTCTATATAAAGTATTATCTGGATAACTTGTATGCAGATACCTTCTATTAAACTCTTTTGCATTCATACATTTAAATTCACTTTGACAAATATTTTTTTCACTAATCTCTAAAGATGTCACTGCATTTGATGCCTCATAAAGTTCTAAAGTTACACTTGATTTAGTAAATCTTACAAAACTAGTGTCTGCAAATTTGAAATTTGGTGTTTTAAAAACGATAAAAGCGCTACTTGTATGGGTAAAGTTTTTTGTTACACATCCGTTGAACATAAATATAGCTATAAATATTATACTAAATGGAATTGTATCAATGTATGCTTTCAATTTGCTGACTTTTTTTTTCAAAATTATACAAAAATTGTATGAATTTATATAAAATTTACAATTTTTTACAATTTTAGTTGCAAATTATTATAAAAAGGCTATAATGCCCTTGATGAAAGATGAGGCTCGAGTTCATCTTGAGGTATGACGTATGAAACTTCGCTAGACCGAAAGACTCCCCGATTTTGATTCCACTTCCTAGGAAGTGTATTTTATACTAGAGGTATTACAATGGCAGATTTAAGAAACGGAACTGTAAAATGGTTCAACGACGAAAAAGGTTATGGATTTATCCAACAAGAAGATGGTGGTAGTGATGTATTCGTACATTTCCGTCAAGTTAACAGAACAGGTCAAGGGCGTGTGTCTCTAGCAGAAGGTCAAAGAGTAACTTTCGAAGTAGGTGAAGGCCAAAAAGGTCCACAAGCTGAAAACGTTACACCACTTTAATTAGTACTTATTTACAGGCTTTTGCCTGTAAAGTTTCTTCATATTTTAAATAACTTCCACCACACGAATAAGTTCTTCATTTTCAAGTTCATCTATTAAAATTTTTTTAACACGTGCTTGCCAAAGTTCACCAAACTCTTTTTTCTCATTTAAGCTAGCTTTACTAGATAGTACCTTAGGCATTAGCTCATTAATTTTTGGATTTGCCTTTACTGCATCTGGGTTATAGTAAACATCTACACTTTTTGCAGAATCTATACGTGTAAATCTAGCACTTGATTCTATTTTAGAGTTATAGAACATTAAATTATCTCTTGCAAACTTGCCATTTAGCCCTTTGAAACCACTTTTGATGGTAGCACCTGTAATTTGAGTTATTATATTTCCAATTACTCCAGCTACTCCCTCATCTATACTCTCTTTAAAACGTACTTCAACTCCACCACGAAGTGGCAACTCATCTATATATAATGCATCAAGAGCTTTCATTGTCATTAGATAGGCACCTGCAACTGTAGGACAACTATGCCCTGCTGCTTTTACTACTTGTATATAGCGAAACTTAACTAATCCATCTTCAAATGCACCTAATATATCTGCAATCGGGTCATATGTCTTTATTGTTTTTACATCATCATAGAACTTTGGGTATGACATTATTTTCCTTGTTAATCTTTAGCTAGTCGTAAAACAAATTCTGTTCCCCTATAATTTAGAGGACTCTTATCAGCACTTAAAATATTAACATCAATTTTCCCATGCATATTCTCTTCAATTATCATTTTTGACATATATAGTCCAATTCCTGTACCTTTACCTTCTGATTTAGTTGTAAAGTAAGGTTCATAAATTTTATCTAAAATATTTTTTTCAATTCCTCCACCAGTATCTATAAAATGTATAGAGTAAAATGAACCATCATTTTCTATTTTAATATCAATAGTTCCATTGTGGGACTTGTCTTTATCCTTTTGTTCAACTATAGCATCTCTTGAATTATTAAAAAGGTTTAGCATTACCTGTTTGAACTCATTTTGCAGACCAGATACTTTCATATTCTCGCCACTTATATATACATCAATGTTGCTACTAGTTAATATTGATTGTACTAAAAATAGTGTTTCATCTATTGCTACTCTTATATCAAAAAGTTCATACTCCTTTTCAGGTGTAAAAAAGTTTCTAAAATCATCAATTGTTTGAGACATAAATTGAATTAGTGAATTGGCTTTTTCATTTGCACCTACCATATGTTCAGGAGTTAATTGACCTAATTGGGATTTAAAGTAGACATCTTGTAGTTGCAGAGCCAACATATTAAGAGGCTGTTTCCATTGGTGAGAGATTGCACTTATCATCTCCCCCATAGCAGCCATTTTAGATTGTTGAATTAGTAGCTTCTCTTTCTCTTTTCTTGAGATAATCTCTTTTTGTAGATGTTCGTTCTTATTTAGTAGCTCTTGCGTTCGTTGATGTATTTTATCTTCTAGTTGTGTATTTAGAAGTGCCAAGTTTTTTGTGTAATCCTCATTTTGCGATGAAATGGAAAATATAGTTTTTTTGATGAGACCAACTTCATCTTCTTCACTATTTTTTGATGAGAATTGAATAATCTCTTTTTGATTAAAGTTTTTTAGAGCTTGAGAGAGATTTTGTAGGGGAGAAAAAAGATAGTATATTATAGCCCACTGAGACAGTAAAAGTAGGGTGATTTTAATTGCATTAGCTTCAAAATCTACACCAACTGTAATCATTGCTACAATAAAAAAAATTGTTGTAATAAGTAATATTTTAAGACGCAATGAAATATAGCTCATGCTAATCCTTCATTTTATTTAATAGACTTCTTACAGAATTAGAATAACACTCAGCTTCACAAAGAGAGTTTTAATCTAGGCAGATGTTCATAAGCGTAGCTAAAGCTACGGTTGTGGTTATCTAACGAAGAGTAAAGCTCTCTTTGTAAAGCCCGTAGGGAGACTAAAAAAGTGGTAATCTTGCACAAAAAAATGTTTTAATCTTAGCTTTGGCTAGGCTTAAAAATTTATTTTGCACAATCTCACCACTTTTTTAGACTCTGAGTACTATTCTAGTTCTGTAAGAAGTCTAATAACTAAAAATAAATTATAGCAAATAAATAGCCTATATATTACTTAAAAATTAAATTAATTTTTAAGTGTTAGCAAACTTTTCTATTTTCCATTAAGACACTATAGGCCTCTTGCAACATCTGAAAACGTTGAGTATATTGGGATACTGTATGGGCGTCATGAGTAAATACTCTATCTGGGTGGTAACGTTTTGCTAGTTTTTTGTAACTTCTTCTAATTGCGTCAGGTGTCGCATTGGTAGAGAGCTCTAGTACACGATAATATTTCCCAATTCCCTCACTAATGGTATTTCTTACATTACGTCTATAATGCTCTTTCTTATAGGTCTTACCATCTAGTGTATCTAAAAACTCTTCATCATATACAAATCTAAGACGATAATATAGTACCCACTTTCTTGAAAATAATTTTTTAAGTTGATCCTTCGCTTCTTTCTCATGTACATTTAAAACAAGTCCAGATGGGTGCCACGCTGATACATATGGTTCTAGTTCTGTTCGTAAAAATGCTACTAAAAGACGGTTTTGCCTACTAAGTGTGATTCCTACACGCCCTGTAGCTGTTGCTTGTAGCCTAATTCTAGACATAGTACTTGAGCTATGCATCTTAACAAGCTCAATTTTTATAGGGACTGTTCCTTGTCTTAGTATAGAACGAAGATAAAAGCTAAAAGATATTTCATGTGAACGTGCAAAATATTTAGATGCACGTTCTAAGAATTTTTTACGTAGAGAGGCCTTTTTTGGGTCATGAAACATTAAAATTGCTTTTGGTAGATAGAGCAAGTCGCCACTGTAATCTAGGATAAAATTGCTAATCCATGAAAAATAGTCAGCACGGTGATCTACTTGTAAAACAATCATTTTAGACTGAAGAATGATTTTCATTTATACCCTTTGCCTTGAATTTGTTAAAATTTAAGCAAAAAGGGTACCATTTAATAATAAAATTGAGATACAATATTTTTTATGAAATATTTAGTATTGATAATATTATTACAATTATCTCTTTTTGCAGAAGCAAGACAGCTACTTGATGTCAATGAAACAAGACATTTAGTAGAATTTGCTGAGGGTGATGCTATTATTCTTGGGAGTGGGAAAAAGAAAATTTACGCATTTATTGACCCATACTGTAAAGTTTCACAAGCATATATTAAGTCACTATACAAAAGTGAAAAGAGAATGTTTCCAAAATATAGTACATATCTTTTTTTGTTTGAGTTACCCCGTAAACACTCAGCTGATATGATTTCTACAATTTATAAGTCAAAAAATCCTCAACAGATGATAAAGTCTATAATGGTAAATGGTAAAAAACTACCAGAAATTCCAACAAAACAGACTGATGCAAAAGTACAAAGAATCTACAAGTTAGCTAAAAAAATTGGAGTGCATAAACGCCCATATATTGTTATAAACGGAAAGGCATATTGATGCGCAATAAAACCTCTATGATACAAAGGTATCTTAATTTACTTGTAAAACTTCGTATTTTTGTAGTTGCTGGTATAAGTATTTTAACTATATTCTTATTCTTTAATATGAATAAACCACTTCTTCATGATGATGTAAAGTTATGGCTAGATGGTAGTCAAGAGTATAATCGTATTTTACATGAACGTCATCCAAAATCTATAATTACTCAACTTAGAATGCCATATAAAGGGAGTATTAAAGATATTAAAATGCTTCAAGAGCTTCATCTATCAATGCAAAACAGTGAATCTATTTTGCAAGTTGTCTCACCATTTTCTCATCTTAGTGCAAATATGTTAGATGATGGTGAAGAGTCTGAGATGCTAAGTATCTCTACACTTTTAGATGTAAGTAGTAAAGATGCAAAAGAGTATATTGATGAAAATATGGAGTATTTTAAGTTCTTTTTAGAAGATGAGAAAATAAGTTTTTTTATAGTTTCTAAAGATACATTGGATCTTGAAAACCTTCCAATTAAAGCTGAACTTATACACTCTAATGTTACAACAGGCTTTTATGATGATTTAATTCTTATTGGAATCTTACTAGCAATTGTCTTTATACTATTTGCTATAGCATTTAAAACTACACTATCTTCACTTATGGCTCTGCTTTTTATTATCCCAACTACCGTAATAACTGTTAGTCTGTTTACATATATAAGTCCAAATGCATATGCGCATGTCTCTATTTTATTGATAGCATTGACAGTATCTTTGATGGATTTTATATATATTTACTATAAATGGCATCTATTTCAGAAAAAACATGCGCCTGTAGAGGCACTACTTCGCTCTTTTGCAACAACACTGCGTCCTATTTTTTGGACAAGTGTAATCTCAGTTTTTGGTTTAGGGTCATTAATTTTTTCTGATTCATTAATACTAAACTCTATAGGTCTAAATATAATTCTTTCATCTTTAAGTGGATTTGTACTTAGTTTTACATGGCTTTTAGCACTACTGTCATTTACTAAAACAAAGAATCCATTTAGTGTTACAGAAAAAAGTTCGCACTATTTTGCTATAAAAGAGGTACATTTTCATAGTACATTGTTAAATGTTTTTTTAGTCACAACAGCTTTAACTTTTATCTTTAATGTGTATCATTTTTATACTGAACCTGTAACAATTGCAGCAAATGAAAAGAGTAAAATTGTGAAACTTGCTCTTAAAACAGATGAGCTTAAAAATGCTGATTTAGTCTATTTAGAAAAACTTCACAGTGAGATTGGTTGTGAATTTGGTTCAGCCATTAGCACAAAATCTCTATATTCAGAGATTGCAAAAATAGCGGAAGCTGAAAATTTACCATTCAATGCACTCACATCAGATTTAGAACATTTTACTTTTATGCTTGATTTATATGGCGGAAGTTCAAATATGATAAATAATGGTTTTACCTCCATAGAGATATTTTTACAAAAAGATAGTGTGCAAAAAAGTAAAATAATTCAATGGTTACGTGATTTTGATAATGGAGAAAGGTTGTTAATAACAGATACAGATAGTCTTTTAAATGCAGCAAAATTTGATTCTGTAAATGTTATGTTTTATGTTGTAGCTTTTGTTATTTTACTAATAACTTTAATTGTGTGGGTAATGACACTTGATTTAAGATTTGCGGTAATTGCGATAATTGTAAATGTTACTCCAATATCTTGGTTCTTTCTTTTTGTAAAACTACTAGATGTTGCACTGTCTACTGAAATATTAGTAGCAATGATAATTGCTGTAGCTCTTGCTAGCGACGCAACAGTACATTTTATACACCATTACCATTTTCATAGAAAGAGAAATCATACCGCTCAGATGGCACTTGAGAGATCATTTCTATATGTGGGAACTCCACTAGGGCTTGGCAATTCAATCTTAGGACTTGTATTTTTATTAATGATGCTAGTCTCTATTGATACGATAGCTTTAATTGGACTATACAGTGCAATTTTAGTAGGTCTATCGCTTCTTACAGACCTCTTTGTACTGCCTGTACTATTTGTGAAGATGATTTTACATGAAAAAGGTCATGTTTGAATCTAGGACGCATTGCGATATTTGGAGCTACTGGTTACATTGGTATGCTCCTTACCAATGAGTTAATACAGAGTGAGTCAGAAATTAGACTTTTTGTGCGAAATAAAAAACGTCTACTATACATTAAAAAAAGCGATAATATAAAAGCTTATGATTATGAATTAAAAGATGAAAATATACCATTTATTGCATCTGCCCTAGAGGGTGTTAACGTACTATACTATTTAATTCACTCTACCACATCTTCAGATGAGAACTTTGCCGATAAAGATTATAAACTTGCAATGATAGTCTCTAGGGCATCAAAACTGGCAAAAGTTGGACAGATTATATATTTAGGTGCCCTTGGTGAACGTTCAGGCTCATTATCTACACATTTAAGCAGTCGTCATAGTACTGGTGATATGCTACGTCTTGATGGTCAAAATGTTACAGAGCTTAGAACTGCAATAATCATTGGCGCAGGTTCTTTGTCATTTGAGATTATTAGAGTTCTTGCTAAAAAGTTACCATTTTTACCTAAGTTGAAAATTACAGATGGGCTTACTCAGCCAATAGATGTTGATGATGTACTTACTTTTTTAATACGTGCTGCAAATAATTCACGTTATTACAATGCAATCGTAGAACTTGGTGGTGAGCAGATTAGTTACAACAATCTAATTACTCTATACTCTAGGACAGTACCTAAAGTGGATATGCCAATAGTAGAGGTTGGTTTTTTAGAGAAGATATTAACTGCAAAAATAATAAGCTATATTGTAGTATTTTTAAGTTCAGCACCATATAGCATTATAAGACCATTAATAGATGGTGCTTCTGCTGACGCTTTATCTTATGATTGGCACTATAGGAAAGTTGATCCAAATGCACCGAGGCTAAATGATATACCACATATGATGAGAAAAGCATACGCAAAAGAAAAACGTGGTGAGGTTGAAAGTTTTTGGGGAATTCCATCAGAGAACCAAGTCTTAAGCAATGCTAGTGAAGAGGCAATACTAAAAGATAGCGATATAAAAAAAGAGATTTATATGCAAAAGATAGATGTAGTTAATTTTGAGAATATTTTTGATGAGATTCTAGATATAGGTGGAAAACATGGTTACTGGTCACCTAGTTGGATGTGGAAAATTAGAGGATTTATCGATAAACTACAAGGTGGACCAGGACTTCATGGAGGAAGACGGACATATAGAAAAGAGATTAGAGTAGGTGAGAGAATAGATTTTTGGATTGTCTCAAAAGTTGTTAATACTGACATAATGAAACAACTAAGACTAAAAGCTAGGATGTATAGTCCTGGTGACTCATGGCTAGAGTTTACACTTCTAAATGATAATGATGAAAAAAGTTTTACAATAACTGCCTATTTTAAACCAAGAGGCATCCAAGGAAAGCTATATTGGTACTCACTCTTTTTTGTCCATAAGTACATTTTCAGAGCAATGCTGCTTAAAATTATTGGCAATGCGAAAGAAAAGCTTTAGCTTTTTAAGAGATCCAATAACTCTTTGTGAATATGACTATTAGTGGCTACTACAATATTATCTTTATCTAAATTATATGCTCTATTTTTGTCTGTTGTTACTATTCCACCAGCTTCTTGAACTATTAATATACCAGCTGAGACATCCCAAGGTAATAAAAATGCTTCATAATAGCCTTCAAATGAGCCACGCGCCACGTAACATAAATCAAGTGCTGCTGAGCCTAGGCGTCTTATACCTTGGCTTGAGGTTAATATCTTTTCAACTTTTGGCATTACCCAGTTGACAGTATTTTGAGATTTTTTACTATCACTGCTTGAAATAGCATATGGAAAACCTGTGGCAATTAGAGAGTTTAAAATAGTATGATTTGTACTATTTACATGAATAGGAACACCATTTAGTGATGCGCCCATTGATTTTTGAGCACTATAGCACTCATCTAAAATAGGGTTATAAACAACTGCTAAGTAGAGCTCATTATTTTTAACAACTCCGATTGAAATTGCTACAAATGGGATTGAGTGTACAAAGTTTGTAGTGCCATCAATTGGATCTATATAAATTCTATTTTTAATAGGAGACTCATTTTTATAGCTCTCTTCTGCTATTAGCATGAAATCAGGGAATAGTTTTGATAGTTTTTCCAATAGAAACTTTTCAACTTTTACATCATATTGAGTAACTAGGTCAATGCTACCTTTATGAGTAATATCTTTTGGTGCATTAAATCCATCTTTTATTATCTCTCCAGCCTCTTTTGTTATAGCAATTAACTCTTCTAACATAAGTTAAGCTTTTACTTTTATTACAACTTTATGTATCTCATCATCTGAGATTAGTGGCATATGAGCATCTTCTGGAAAAAATATTGTAAATGAGTTACTTTTTGTAGCTATAAAAGAGATAGGAGCATCTTCAAAGAATTGTACATCATTGTTTTGACTGTAATCATCACTAGCATTGGTGCAAGACTTTTTTGCCCTCCATCCCATAGTATCTATACCACTAATTACAAACTGAATATCAATATGTCTTTCATGTGTTTCAAGTTTTGCCTTTTCAACCGTTCTTCCTTGTTCAATTGAAATCATGGCATAGATGAGGTTTGAATCTATCTCATAAGTTCCTATAGGAAGCTCTTTTAAGTCTGCTCTTTTTAAAAATTCAAAGGCTTTTGAAAAACCTTTATGTAAAGATATATATCGGTCTGAATTTTCAAGTATATCTAGAATCATAATCTATTCCTTAAGTGTAGTTTTGTTTTGCTGTTATAACTTTTTGTATATATCGCCTAGTCTCTTTATAGGGAAGTCTTTGCCTTAGCCTTTCATAAACATCTTTTGGTTTTAGTTGGTTAATCTTCCTTAATGCTAATGCTTTTTTGCCGTTGAAGGTTCTGTATACATTTGATGCACCTGTATTATAAGCTGCAATTGCGCAGTATTGACGTGAAAGTGGATGTTTAATATCTTTTAAATATCGATTATGAAGAAGGTATAAATAGGCACTTCCCATACGAATATTATTATTAGTATTAAAAAGATACTGTTTACTTGGTACTTTGTCTTGATTGTGCAAATAGCGCCATGAGTCACGTCCAGCGGTTTTAGGAACAATTTGCATAAGTCCATAAGCTGGCACAGAACTTATTGCATAAGGGTTAAAATTACTCTCTGTCTCAATTATTGCCATAATTAGAGCTGGGCTCAAATTATACTTTTTTGCTTCAGCATTTACAATATTTGAATATTTATTATAATATTTCAAAGTTGCAT
>Ga0316205_10003465_pt1 | contig 14882 bp, 15 predicted proteins | sample 3monthpyrite_MG_FD_204941 | JGI IMG/M metagenome (GOLD analysis project Ga0316205, IMG submission 204941) | Microbial mat bacterial communities from mineral coupon in-situ incubated in ocean water Damariscotta River, Maine, United States -... | ecosystem: Environmental > Aquatic > Marine >... | reverse complement strand
TGGCTAAAACCATGGCTAACCAAGACCCGGGGCAAGTCGCTCAAGTGGTTAAAACGTGGGTAGCTAGCGATGTCTGAAGCAGCAAGCGGTAACGCAAATGGCGCTGAACGAGCTGCCATATTATTGATGAGTCTTGGCGAGCATGAGGCTGCTGAAGTACTGAAATTAATGGGCCCGAAAGAAGTGCAAAAAATCGGGCAGGTGATGGCAACACTGCAAAATGTCAGTAAAAATCAGGTTTCGGAAGTACTTGATGATTTCATGAGCATTGTGCAGGAACAAACTGCATTGGGTATAGGTAGCGAAGACTATATCAAGAATATGCTCGTCGAAGCACTGGGTGAAGATAAAGCATCCGGTATGATCGATCGGGTGTTAACAGGGTCTAGTTCAAAAGGTCTTGAAGCACTTAAATGGATGGATCCGCGTGCAGTTGCAGAAATTATCCGGCTCGAACACCCACAAATCATAGCCATTGTACTGGCCTATCTCGATTCTGATCAGGCATCAGAAATCCTCAATGTCCTTCCTGAAAAAACCCAGGCAGACATTTTAATGCGTATTGCCCAACTCGATGGTATTCAGCCGCAAGCCTTAAAAGAACTCGACGAGATTATGGAAAAACAATTCGCTGGTAATAATAACCTTAAATCATCTTCAGTCGGTGGTATCAAATCGGCTGCAAATATTCTTAACTTCATGGAGAGTGCTGCTGAGTCTGCCATCATGGATAATATTCGTGAAACAGACGGTGACCTCGGTGATCAGATTCAGGACTTGATGTTTGTATTTGATAATCTGGCTGATGTCGATAACTCAGGTATCCAGTCATTACTACGTGAAGTCTCTACTGAATCACTGGTGTTTGCATTGAAAGGTGCTGACGAAGCGGTCAAAGAGAAAATCTTTGGCAACATGTCTAAACGTGCTGCCGAAATGTTGCGAGATGATCTGGAATCAAGAGGGCCGGTTAAACTCAGTGAAGTCGAAACTGCACAGAAAGAAATATTGGCCGTTGCACGCAGACTGGCAGATAGTGGTGACATAGTACTTGGTGGCAAGGGTACCGAGCAGTATGTCTAAGGTTATCGGTAAAGATCAGTCCGCAGATTGTGAATCCTGGATTTTGCCAAGCTTTTCTGACGGCAGTAACAGTGGTCATGCTGGCGTACTCACGGCAAGTCAAATCGAAAAACTCCAAAAACAGGCCTATGATGAAGCTCATGCTGAAGGCTTTCAGAAAGGGCTTGAAGAAGGTCTGGCCGCCGCCGCAGAACAGTTACAGGTTCGTCTCGATGTACTGAATGGACTAGTCGACTCCCTGGCCAAGCCTTTTACTGATCTGGACTCACAAATTGATGAAGAACTCATCGTACTGGTTCAAGCACTGGTTAAACAAATGGTTCGGCGTGAACTAAAAACTGAGCCGGGTCAGATTATGGCCGTGATTCGTGAAGCCATTGAATCGCTTCCAGTAGCCTCCCGTCGCCTGCAACTGCGACTACACCCGCAAGACGCCGCGCTGGTTAATGAATTTTATGCATTGGGTGATAAAGATCTGTCCTGGGATATTGTTGAAGATCCATTAATCAGCCGTGGAGGTTGCAAAGTCATTACCGATGTAACCCAAGTTGATGCAACGCTTGAAACCCGATTAAATCAACTCTTCGCACATGTTTTTGGTGAAAGACAACAGGATCAGGAAGAAGCGACAAAGGAGTCAGACCGTGGCTCAGAATGAAAATGAACGCAGCGTCATCTGGCTCGAAAAGCTCAAGTCCTACGACGATAAAATTGATGAGCGCCCATTGCATGTGGTACAGGGAAAAGTGACACGTATGGTAGGGCTGACGCTGGAAGCAGTCGGCTGTCAGGCCGCTATCGGCGCACGCTGTATTGTCAGTGGCCCTGGCAATGTTGATATCGAAGCCGAGGTGGTTGGATTCGCAGGTGAAAAACTCTATTTAATGCCTACTACTGACATACAGGGACTAACGCCTAATGCAAAAGTGGTTCCAGTAGATAGTGTTGCCTATGCTCCGGTCGGTAAACAATTACTGGGCAGGGTAATCGACGGTGCGGGCAAACCTCTCGATGGTAAAGGTCCATTAAGAACAGAACAAAGTTCGCCCCTCACTGGCCGGCAAATCAATCCGTTAAAACGCTCTCCTATTGAAGAACCGTTGGATGTCGGCGTTCGTGCCATTAATGCCTTGTTAACAGTTGGTAGAGGACAGCGGATGGGTCTGTTCGCAGGCAGTGGTGTTGGTAAGAGTGTGCTGCTGGGCATGATGACACGCTATACTAATGCCGATGTGATTGTCGTGGGAATGATTGGAGAACGTGGTCGTGAGGTTAAGGAGTTTGTAGAAAATATTTTAGGTGAAGAGGGCATGTCCCGCGCTGTTGTGATCGCGACTCCTGCGGATAACCCGCCTTTAATGCGTTTACATGGTGCCATGATGGCAACCAGCGTGGCTGAATATTTTCGTGACCAGGGCATGCAAGTCCTGTTGTTAATGGATTCTCTCACGCGTTATGCACAAGCCCAGCGTGAGATAGCATTGGCTATTGGTGAGCCACCTGCAACAAAGGGTTATCCACCTTCAGTATTTGCGCGTATACCGCAGTTAGTTGAACGTGCTGGCAATGGGGATAAAGGAGGTGGTTCAATTACAGCATTTTATACAGTGCTGGTAGAAGGTGATGATCATAATGATCCAATCGCAGATGCAGCCAGAGCAATACTCGATGGCCATATTGTTTTATCACGTGATTTGGCGGATTCGGGTCAATACCCAGCAATAGATATCGAATCCTCCATCAGTCGTGCGATGACAACGATCACTGCAAAGGATCATCAGGAAAAGGCACGACAATTCAAGAAAATCTATTCGATTTATCGGCAGAACGCCGATCTGGTTAGCGTGGGTGCCTATCAAGCCGGAAATGATCCGCGCATTGATCAGGCCATAGAAATGTATCCTAGACTGGTTGATTTTCTGCAGCAGGATATGACTATGCCGATAGATTTACAACAAAGTCTCGAAGCATTGACGAGCGTTGTACCAACATAGTTATCGTTCATTAATAGCCATCCCCGTTGTAGGAGTAATGAATGGTTAAGCGTACTAAAAGAATGCAATTTCTCGCCGGTGTCGCGAAAAATTCCGAGCATAAAGCTGCCCGGACTTTGGCCGAGAAACAGCAACAATTGCAACAGCAGCGAGATCGGTTACAGGAACTGTTAAGTTACCGCGAAGAGTATGCCGTCAAATTCCAAAAACATGGCAGTGTTGGACTGGATGTTAGACGATTGAACGAATACCGTAGCTTTCTTGAAAAATTGAATCTTGCCATCGAGCAACAACGTCAGCGCATCAATCAGGTCAGCGGCGAATGTCATGTCTATCAGGAACATTGGGTGACGACGCGTATCCACAGTAAGGCTGTGGATAAAGTAGTGGACCGTTTTCAGCGTCAGGACCTGAGAGAAGAAGACAGCCGTGAGCAAAATGAGCTGGATGAAAGAGCACAACAGCTTGGATTAACCCGCCCGAAAGGATGATCTCAACATTTGCTTGGCATAGTCCTTGCTCTAGTACTTACATACATTCAAATTGTGAGTATTGATTCTATGAATCCTATGTCCTTAACACCGATGGGAACCCAGTCTGCTGCAGATAAACCTGCAAACACTTCATCACCTACGAGCGATAAAAGCTCACAAGGCACTGAATTTAATAATTTATTTAATACCTCTCTGGAACAACATTCGACCCCGAATGGGTCAAATACGGAATCTGCACCCGCGGAAATCGTGACTGCAGCGATAACAACTCCCGATCAAGGCGGTCAGACTCTGCCGGAAACAGGAATTTTTTTGCCGCCTGTCGAACCGGAAGGAGTACCTGTTACAACGCCGGTTGCAGAAGGTAGTCTGGAAAACTTACTGGCGGGTGGTCTGCAAACACTGGCATCGCTGGAATCAGTTCCAATTGCCTTGCCTGTTGATAGCAGTGTTGAGGGTAGTCAAATCTCACAACCACCCATTCTGGCTTCCGGGATTGTGCCTTTAAATACACTGGGTACTAGCCTGCTTACTGAGAATGGGACGATTCTGGCTAACGGAGTTACGGTCACATCTACACCGGTAATAACCCCTACACTTACACCACCTGTCAATACCGATAATGCACAGTTGAAAGCACCAACTCCGACGATAACCGCACAAACCGTTGTTCCAACCACCGACAGCAGCCTTAATCAGCAAGCGAGTAGTGGGGACTCTGATCTTACTGGACAGCAGTCACGGTCATCGCTACCAGTGGCTGAATTCTCACTCCCAGATGTTAATGATAAACAGGAGTTTCGATTCATCGAAAAGCAATTAATGCAGCCTAGCAAGGATATACTGGGAGCTGCGGCAACCCCGACTCCCGATGCAGTAACTAAACTGACTCCTGAGGGGCTAAAAACGTTGGGTGCAAGCTATCAGCTGCAGCAACCATTACACCAACCAAGCTGGAAGCAGGAATTTGGAAATCGGATGGTATGGTTAGCCAAGGAAGGAATACAGACCGCACAGCTTCGTCTTAATCCTGCCAGCCTGGGCAAAATTGATATTAAAATTTCCATCCAAAATGATCAGGCCAACATTAGTTTTATCTCTCAGCACGGTGCCGTCAAAGATGTAATTGATGCATCATTGCCACGATTACGTGAAATGATGAACGAGGCCGGTGTTAAACTGGATCAGGTCAATGTTTCCACGCAGGCAAATGCCCAGGAACAAAAACAAAGTAGCGGTACTCAGGCCGGACTGTCACAAGGTTCAACAAGAGATAATCAACACGAAGAGCTTGAAACGTTGGCTGAAGATGATATCCGGCCTGTTATCACTGAGATGCATTCAGCAGTTGATTACTATGCCTAAGCTGGGGTTGTGTCCTGCTGCCAATCGATTTCATTGCAATAACTGCATTCTCAGACATTGCGGGTTTTTTGACTGAGGCAGGATTGTTGTCGGATTCTGCCAAGAAGCCGTCGCAACTGTTGAGATCACCCCGCCAATACCTTGTCACCCCAAAAATAGAACTTTTAAGTCATTGAATATATTATAAATAATATATCGTCTTATCTGGCATAGCTTTTGCTAAATCAATATCAGGAAAGAAACAAAAATAGAGGAAATCCTGATGGCAAAAGTCGATGAGGATCTAGATCTCGATCTGGATACTGGAGAAAAGAAAAGTGGCGGCGGCAAGATGAAGAAAATAATCATATTTTCTGTCATCGGTATTTTAATTATCGGGATTAGTATCGGTCTAACCTTGATGCTTTTAGGTGGCGGTGAGTCTGATAGCCCAGCCACGGCTGAAGCCGAAACTGAACAAACCACAGAAACAGACAACTCATCAGAAACAGGAACAGAAGAGGGCGGGGAATCAGTTGCCTACATGGACCTGAGTCCTGCATTCGTCGTTAACCTGGAAGGGACTAACAGCGAAATCCGGTATCTACAAGTTAACATGAGTGTTGAAGTAGGATCTGACGCAGACGTGGAAGTCGTACGTAAGCATTCACCAGTTATTAGGCATCATTTGAATCTACTATTCAGTAGCCTGGATTTTAGTGAGATTAATAGTACCGAAGGAAAAGCGCGTTTGACTAGTGATGCATTGGATGTTGTGCAAAAAGCTTTGAAAAAAGCGACCGGTAAAAAAATCGTCAAAAATGTTTATTTCAATAGTATCGTAGGTCAATAGCATGGGCTCAGATTTACTATCACAAGACGAGATCGATGCACTCCTCCACGGAGTTGGTGGTGATGATATTGATACCGATGATGGTATCGATGATGGCACCGCATCGGCTTATGACTTCAATAGTCAGGATCGCATTGTTCGAGGTCGCCTGCCTACCCTGGAAATGATTAATGAGCGTTTTGCGCGTTATTTCAGAATTAGTCTATTCAATATGTTGCGTCGTACCGCTGAAATCGCAGTAGGCGGTGTGCAGATGATGAAGTTCGGTGAATATGTTCACAGTTTATTCGTTCCAACCAGCTTAAACCTGGTAAAAGTAAATCCCTTACGAGGTACAGGACTTTTTGTCATTGACCCAAAACTGGTATTTATCGTAGTTGATAATTTTTTTGGTGGCTCTGGCCGTCACGCAAAAATCGAAGGGCGTGATTTTACCCCAACCGAAACACGCGTCATTATGATGTTGCTGAAACAATCCTTCAAAGACTTACAGGAAGCCTGGTTACCTGTGATGCCAGTTGAGTTTGAATATATAAACTCAGAAGTAAATCCACAATTTGCAAATATCGTCAGTCCTACAGAGGTGGTTGTGGTTACAACCTTTCATATAGAGTTGGATGGCGGTGGCGGTGAACTGCATGTTGCATTTCCTTATTCAATGATTGAACCCATACGTGAAGAACTGGATGCAGGCGTCCAAAGTGACCGGTCTGATATTGATGAACGCTGGGCAGATTCATTACAAGAGGAAATGAAAGAAGCAAAGGTCACTTTGGTAACGACCATGATGGATAAAAAAGTGAATCTCCAAGAGGTGCTGGATTTTAAGGAAGGTGACATCATACCGATCGATACGCCAGACCAGGTCATGCTGACCGTAAAAGGATTGCCGCTGTATAAAGGAAAGTTTGGTGTCTCTCGCGGAAACAAAGCAGTGAAGATTACCAATAAAATTAAATTAACCAATTAACCTGAAAATATTCAGGAGTGCGATATGAGTGATGAAATAGATAACAATGATGACGACGCAGCAGCCGATTGGGGTGATGCGCTCAATGAACAGGCAGAAGCAGAAGCAGAAGCTGAAACAGATGCTGCAGGTGGGGATGATGCCGATTGGGGTGATGCCTTAACCGAACAAGCTGAAGCCGAACAGGTTGAAAAAGCTGAAATGGAACCCCTGCAAGCTGACATTGATGTGCGTTCAGATGAGGTTAATCTCGATGTGATTCTGGAAATACCAGTGACATTGTCAATGGAGATTGGTCGTACAGATATCAGTATTCGCAATCTGTTACAACTGAACCAGGGTTCCGTCATTGAGCTTGATAGACTGGCAGGTGAACCGATGGATGTCATGGTGAATGGTACGCTAGTCGCACATGGTGAAGTTGTCGTGGTCAACGAAAAATTCGGTATACGACTTACCGATATTATCAGCCCGCAGGAACGCGTTAAAAAATTACGCTAAGTGGTCTTATATTGCCTCCTAACAATGGGAATTGTTTAATGAGTTTTAATTCGCCCGATATTTTCCAGAAGTGCTTATCCAAACAAATGGCACGGGTTTCGCTGGTTTTCCTGACAGTCTTCACTCACTGGCAGGCGCTTGCAGAAACGACTGGCGTTGCCCAGACGACGCGCACAAAACCATCTGTAGTAGGAAGCGATAATGTCATCAGTGTCGTATTTTCATTATTGTTCGTCGTTGCTGTTATTTTTATGCTGGCCTGGGTCATGCGTCGAATGGGCGCGGCTTCTATGAAACCAAATTCATTATTAAAAACTGTCAGTAGTCTTTCAATTGGTCAACGTGAACGTATTGTATTAGTGCAGCTTGGTGAGCAACAACTGCTTTTGGGTGTAGCGCCAGGCCGTGTAGAAACCTTGCATGTTCTTGAATCACCCCTGGAAGTTAATCAAGGGGACTCATCCATTTCTGGAAGTTTTGCAGATCGACTGAAATCAATTGTAAATAAAGAGAAATAATATGAATAGAATCATTCTGATAGTATTATTGTCTCTATTGAGTTTGAGCGTATACGCCGAGCCAAATCTAACGCTCGTTACATCATCACCCACTGAGTCTGGCGGACAGGAATACTCCGTAACGCTAAGAATACTGTTCCTGATGACAGCGCTCACGTTCATCCCTGCAGTCGTGATGATGATGACGTCTTTTACCCGTATTGCAATTGTTCTGTCAATTCTCCGTACCGCACTTGGTACCCAGCAAGTTCCATCAGCACAAATTATTCTAGGCTTATCCTTATTTCTGAGTCTTTTTATTATGATGCCAGTTCTGGAACGTAGCTATACGGATGCAGTGGAACCTTATTTGGATGAAAAGATATCTGCAGAAGTTGCATTAGAAAAGGTTAAAGCACCGATTCATACTTTTATGTTAGAGCAAACGCGTGAATCTGATTTGGCCTTATTTAGTGGATTTGCTGATTCTGAAGGCTTTGACAAACCTGAAGACATTCCATTTTCAATATTAGTGCCTTCATTCGTCACCAGTGAATTAAAAACAGCTTTTCAAATTGGTTTTTTAATATTTGTACCGTTTGTTGTTATTGATCTGGTAGTTGCCAGTGTGTTGATGTCGATGGGTATGATGATGTTGTCGCCCATGTTGATATCGATGCCATTCAAGCTTATGTTGTTTGTATTGGTTGACGGTTGGTCACTCATAATGACCACCCTTGTCGCCAGTTTTGCTATATAGGGAGCTCGGTCATGACGCCTGATACTGTACTTGAAGTGGGTCAACAAGCATTGAAAGTAACGGCAATGCTCGCAGCACCGATGTTGATCTCTGTTCTCATCATCGGATTAATTGTGGGTATGTTTCAAACAGTTACATCCATTCAGGAAATGACACTTAGCTTTATTCCAAAACTCATTGTGCTAGCCCTTGTACTCGCTGTTGGTGGCCCCTGGATGCTAAATCTAATTACTGACTTTATGTATCAAATATTCACTGACATTCCGAATTTGATTGGATAAGCGATGAACTTTACCAGTCAGGAGCTTGTTAATCTGATTAGCGCATATTTTTATCCATTTGTCAGAATCAGTACTGTTTTCATGGCTTCACCCGTATTTGGCGCAACTGCAATCGTACCTGTGAAAATCCGGCTTATGCTTGCTCTGGCGATTACATTTGTCACGGTCCCCGTCATTCCTGAAGCCCCGGTTATTGATCCAATGAGTTCCATAGGTGTGATGGTGTTGCTACAACAAATTCTACTAGGCTTGGCAATGGGTTTTTTATTGCAACTCGCATTTGCAACACTTGCGATGGGAGGCAGTGGAATCTCAATGCCGATGGGTTTAAGTTTTGCTAATATGATTGACCCGGTTAATGGTGTGCAGGTACCTGTACTGAGTTCACTGTTCACCATTATCGGCACCTTGTTATTTTTGGCAGCAGACGTCCATTTAATACTTATTCAAGTCATGGTAGAAAGTTTTCAAACCATGCCCGTTGGCCCGATTGGAATATCCAAGCAAAGCATGCTAACCATTGCACTATGGGGTGGTAATATATTTATGGGTGGCATGTTGATCGCCTTACCTGCCATTATTATCATCACGTTGATTAACATGGCCTTTGGTGTCATGACAAAAGCCGCTCCTCAACTAAATATTTTTGCTGTCGGCTTTCCAACAACGATGATGGCCGGGTTCCTGGTGGTCTACCTGACATTACCCACACTACTACCTCGATTTATGCAAATGATTGAGGAAGCTTTTGCGACCATGCATATCATGTTGGGAGCAAATTGAGGTGGCTGAGAACGAAGACGGCCAAGAAAAAAGCGAAGAACCCAGTTCCAAGCGCCTCCAGGATGCGAAAGATAAGGGGGAGGTGCCGCGCTCCAAGGAACTTAATACAGCATTACTGTTATTAGCGGGCTCAATTGGATTGCTGGTCATGGGTAAACAGATAGGCAATGGCTTGGCAGAGATGCTCAAGTCTGCACTGGACATAGAGCGGCAGGTTATTTATGAGCCTACTTTAATGCTTTCCAACGCTATTAGTACCTTATGGGAGGCATTTTTATTAATCATTCCATTGATCATTGTAATGGTGATCGCTGTGTTTGCCAGTCCGTTAATGATAGGTGGATTTACTTTTTCCACTAAAAAAATTCAACCGAAACTTACTAATATGAGCCCGTTAAAAGGCGCAAAAAAACTTTTTGGCACCGAAGGTCTAATGGAATTGGTAAAATCTATTCTGAAGGTGTTATTGATTGGTGGACTGGCAGCTATCCTGGTGATTCAGTTGTTTGATGAGGTTTTAGGTATTTCGCGATTTGAATTTCCTACTGCCTACGCAAAGACCATCCAGATGGCAGGCTGGTTTTTTCTAGCAGTCTGTTCGACGATCATCATCATTGCTGCCATCGATGTTCCATTCCAGATGTGGCAGCATAAGAAAAAACAACGTATGACCAAAAAAGAAGTTAAGGAAGAACGCAAGGGCACAGAAGGTAGCCCTGAGGTGAAGAGTAAAATTAGACAGCTTCAGATGGAAGCGGCCATGCGTCGAATGATGGAAGAAGTACCAAAAGCAGACGTTATCATCACCAACCCGACGCATTATGCTGTTGCGCTGAAATATGACGACTCCAAGATGGGTGCCCCAAAACTGGTGGCAAAAGGTACCGATCTGGTTGCTGCTAGAATTCGTGAAATTGCCACAGAGAATAATATACCACTGGTATCAGCTCCACCATTGGCCAGGGCAATTCACTTCTCAACCGAAATAGATCAGGAAATTCCTGCGCGCCTTTATCTGGCTGTTGCACAAATACTGGCCTATATTTACCAACTCAGCAATGCAAACTCAGTGGGAGCAGAAGCGCCTGAAATGCCAACTAACCTGGATGTGCCGGATGATATGTGGAAAGGAAAACATTAATTTTTAATAAAAAAACGCATGTAATTTCAAACTTCAGTGCATAATAAATTAGTAAATATAAGAAACCTCTAATTTATTACCTCGAAACCCCATTAAAATTATTCAATTTGCTGCCGCTAAGCTATCCTGACACAGGATTTTACGTTTCTCCGAAGAATGCGAAGCGGCTGAAATAAAGTACATAACTGAGATGGGAACAAGGATCATATCCAATGTATAAAGTTATTATTCTATTTATCTTCATATCGCTAGTTGCTTGCCAAGCGACCCCGGTTAAAAACTCCTCTGATGTTGTAACGGAAAAGAAATTGACAGGCGGATTAAAAACTCCTATCCAGCTACCAGTGGCTTTCTACGTCGATAAGAGCAAACCCAAAAAAAGAAATGAGATTAACTTTATTGGTAAATTGGAAGAAGCCACTCAATTGATTGCTGATGATATGTTTACGAGTGCAGAAAAATTATCATCAAATAGTGATTTTCAGTATTTGTTTAATTTAAAGGTTATCAGTACCTGGGACAGATTCTGGGGTGGTTGGCGCTCAAATGTGGAAATGAAAGCGGTTGACCGAGGAGGCAAGACTATCTATACAGGAAGCACTTCGAGCAAATCTGAAGGCGCAGGTCTGTATGACTTCGATGCCGTATATAACTCATTAGCATCAGCTGTTAAAGAGCTTATGGTAGATTTTTTAAACCAACAAGGAAATGCATCGATATCAGAAGCAATCAATAGCTATCAGGCAAAAAAAATACCTTTGGTGTCATTCAAGGAATTATTGCAAGCCTCTACACCAAGTTCAACTGGCACAGGTTTCTTTATTGATAAAGAGGGAAGTGTTGTCACTGCAGCGCATGTTATAGATGATTGCGTATACATTGAAGTCATGCATAAGGGTAATAGAATTCCTGCCGGCGTTCATCATGAGAGCAGACTGATAGATTTGGCAGTCATTAATACGAATTATAAAAATAATCACCATGCACTTCTAAGAAATAATGCAGAGCCGGTACTCGGAAAACAGGTATTTGTCGCTAGTTTCCCGTTATCCGGTTTATTGTCAGACTTTCCATCATTGACAGTAGGAAACATCAGCTCCAAGGGTGGACTTAAAGGGGCAAAAGGCTCATTTCAATTTAGTGCACCTGTTCAACCAGGTAGTAGCGGGGGTGCTGTCGTCGATTTTAACGGTAAGTTAGTAGGCGTGGTATCTGCCAGCCTGAACCAGTCTACCATGCTTAGTAAGACCGATGTGACTGCACAGAACCTGAATTTTGGCGTCGATTTATCCTTGTTAACGAAATTTCTCGATAAGAAAGATGTGCAATACTCAACAGTAGATAGTGATGTAAATTTTGAAAAAGCTTCAGCAGATGCCGTCGAATATACCAATCAAGTGCTCTGTTATAATTAGGAAACATGATAATGAACCAATACTTAATGAATGCGTTGATAGTGGTAACTCTGGGTCTTTTTATACCTCTTGCAAACGCCGCTAACGAAGATCAGCCAGGTAATGACTATAAGCACACCGGTAAGCAATATCCACCCGTGTTCTTCGTGACGAATGTTGAAGATGAGACATATAAAGAGAAACTAAAATCGTACAAGGCTTTCGTAGACATAAACTCAAAAGCATCAGGGCATCCGATAGCCATACGTGTATTAATGGGACATAGCAACAAACAGAATGCGACAAGTTTCTCGACAGCCATGCTGTCAGCATCGACTTTGGGTCTTATCCCTATTGTTTCTAACACTGAATTTAAAGTTCATTACGACGTTTTTGTACAAGGGAAATCGATAGCAAAGTTTAAATATCAAATGGACGCAACAGAAGTAAATAATATCTGGACAGCTAACAAATATGACCGTGAAACAAAGCCATCTGAACAAATCTTCATTGAGCATACGATACCCAAGTTTCTGAATGAATTACAAAATTCGAATGAAGTACAGTTAATTTTCAATGAGTACTGGGAGTATTTTGAATAATGCGGGATAAGCTATTCAAATAATTATAATAATAAACAAACACCAGAAATCAGAATTAGCTTAGTTATTGTAATGTCGGGTTTAAGTAAAATTCTGAAAACTTTAATAGAATAGGGTAATTACTGCATCAATCTATTTAATAATTTTCTCCAATGGCCGTTAAATAGGGACACATTTAGTTAATACCGACTTGTGTGCTATTGAGATGCATATGAATACCCAAGAAGCGGCTCTGCTTTTAAAAGAAGATAAAAATCTGCATCTTTTTCATCATTTGCGTCTTAATGTCATTTTGTTGGCTATTTTACTTTTTAGTTTGCTTGTTGCGGCGACCTGGTGGGGGATTAAAGAGAATCAACAAAATTTGATAGAACACCAGGCAGTTGAACTTGCTGAGGTTGTGTCGCTCGTAGCGACGAGTGCAAGATCAGTATATGTCCGCGAAGTCGTTCAAAAACTCAAAAAAGAAGGTTATGGTGCAAAGATAGATTCCCATCTTTATAAAGGCTTTGTACCTTTACCTGCGCAATTTCTTAAGGAACTGGGGCAACACGCCAGCAAAACACAAGACGGTCTTTATCAATACCGATTGGTCAGTAAATGGAACCTCGAGCCAACCCAGGGCTTGAGTACGGATTTTCAGCGCTGGGCATGGCAGCAACTGGAATTGCAGGATACTTCAACTGAGAAATTCGCTGTCGACTGGAAAGCCGTTTGGCGTATTGAAGTCATTAGTGGTGAACGTGTTCTGCGTTATATGCGAGCTGACCCTGCCGTCAGTTCATCATGTGTGAACTGTCACAACAGTTTGGAACTGACACCTGCGATTTCAGCAAGGCGAATAGAGCAAGGTAACGAACCGAGACAATGGCGTTTAAATCAATTATTAGGCGCGATTGAGGTAACAGTACCTGTTAGTGGTGTCGAAGCACTGGCTAGCGAACAGACTAAAATGACACTCTATACTGTCGTCGCTATCCTGTTACTTGGGTTGAGCGGAATAGGGTTTTTTATATTTAGTGATTTTAAACATGCCAAGCTGGTAACCAGTAATCTGCAATGGCATGCGCAGCATGACAAGCTCACGACACTTCTTAACCGTCGAGCGTTTGATAGTTATCTGGCGAATTTTCTGGATGATGCTAAATCTTATAATCATGAGCATTCCCTCATGTTTCTGGATTTGGATCAGTTTAAAATTATCAATGACACGTGCGGGCATATGGCAGGTGATCAACTACTAAAAGAAATATCTCCTATCCTGCAATCCATACTCAGAGATAGCGATGTAATTGCTCGACTGGGTGGAGATGAATTCGGGATCATATTAGCTAATTGTAAAGTAAGTAAAACGAGTGTAATAGCTGACAAAATTCTTAATGCAATTAGAGCCTATGTATTTATATTTGAAGGTAGGGAATACCGAATTGGCGTCAGTATAGGTGTAGTTCCAGTCAATCGCCAATGTAAAGATGCCAGTGAATTACTGAGTTCAGCCGATATGGCCTGTTATGCGGCTAAAGACAGGGGTAGAAATCAGCTCTATGTGCTCACTGAGAAAGAAGAAATAAAAGAAATCCGCGATCAAATGGAATGGCCCTCCCGTATTGATAAAGCCATTGAAAATGGCCAGTTACAATTGGCATGCCAAACAGCCAAATGTCTCAATGATGAGTTAAAGTTCAATGAATATATTGAATTATTGATTCGGTTAAAAGATGAGGATGGTCAATTCATCCCGACATATAAGCTTATCGAAGCCGCGGAGCTTTATAATTTTATTGATGTCATCGATCGCTGGGTTACCAAGACCACCTTTGAGCATATACACCACGGGCGTATTAAATTAACAGCACAGACAGTCGTAGCTATTAATTTATCCGGGGCTACGATGACGAGTAAGGACTTCGCTATATATGTTCAAGAACTATTTGACAGCTATCCAGAAATACCAGCTGAACAAATATGCTTTGAAGTAACTGAAACAGCCGCGGTGAATAATCTTGATCATGCAAATCAGTTAATTGATACATTAAAAACCACAGGCTGTTTATTTGCTCTCGATGACTTTGGTTCTGGCCTGAGCTCACTCACTTATCTTAAAAAACTCAATGTAGATTTCCTGAAGATCGATGGCAGCTTTATTCGCGATATTACCAGTGATCATGTTAATCGAGTTATGGTT
>Ga0316205_10003462_pt1 | contig 14908 bp, 11 predicted proteins | sample 3monthpyrite_MG_FD_204941 | JGI IMG/M metagenome (GOLD analysis project Ga0316205, IMG submission 204941) | Microbial mat bacterial communities from mineral coupon in-situ incubated in ocean water Damariscotta River, Maine, United States -... | ecosystem: Environmental > Aquatic > Marine >... | reverse complement strand
AGTGATTATTTAGTTGTCGCCACCACCCGCCCAGAAACCATGTTAGGCGATTCAGCGGTAGCGATTAATCCAAAAGACGAACGTTACAAAGATCTCATCGGAAAGTATATTGATCTACCGATCGTCAATCGTCGTATCCCAATTGTTGGCGATGATTATGCAAAATTAGATCTTGGAACCGGTTGTGTAAAAATCACCCCTGCTCATGACTTTAACGATTATGATGTCGGCAAACGTCATCAACTACCTTTGATGAATATTTTTGGCGCAACTGCTAAAGTTTTAGCTGTAGCTGAAGTGTTTGATTATAAAAGCCAACCTATTGAAAATTTTCCAGCGACTTTACCTGAAAAATATGCAGGACAAGACCGTTTTGATGCGCGTAAGTTGATCGTAGAAGAATTTGAAGCGCTTGGCTTATTAGAAAAAATTGACGACCATAAGTTGATGGTTCCAAAAGGTGATCGCAGCAATGTTGTTATCGAACCACTATTAACCGATCAATGGTACGTGGCCACACAAGCGCTAGCAAAACCTGCAATCGACGCAGTAAAAAATGGCGACGTTAAATTCGTTCCCGAAAACTGGGATAAAACTTATTATCACTGGATGAATGATATTCAAGACTGGTGTATTAGTCGTCAGTTATGGTGGGGACATCGAATTCCTGCTTGGTATGATGACGAAGGTATTGTGTATGTCGCGGAAAACGAAGAAAAAGTCAGAGCCGAAAATAATTTATCTGCCGATGTCAATTTACGTCAAGATGAAGATGTATTAGATACTTGGTTTTCATCTGCGCTTTGGCCATTTGCGACAATGGGTTGGCCAGAAAAAACACCTGAATTAGAAAAATTTGTTCCGTCGAGCGTGTTGGTAACAGGTTTTGATATTATATTTTTCTGGGTTGCCAGAATGATCATGATGACTCTAAAATTCACCAATAAAGTCCCATTTAAAGAAATTTATATCACCGGATTAATCTGTGATGAAAATGGCGAAAAAATGTCTAAATCGAAAGGCAATGTGCTTGACCCAATCGATCTGATTGATGGCATCGAACTAGAACCCTTAGTGACAAAAAGATTAACTGGATTAATGAATCCAAAAGCAGCAAAAAAAATAGAGACTGCAACTCGCAAACAATTTTCTGATGGCATAGAATCCTATGGTACCGATGCGTTACGAATGACTTTTTGTGCGCTTGCCTCTACCAGTCGTGAGATTAGTTTTGATTTAGGTCGAGTGGAAGGATATAAAAACTATTGTAATAAGCTTTGGAACGCTGCTCGTTTTGTTTTAATGAATACGGAGAATTTTGACTGCGGTAAAAACATTTCTCTCAAAAATCGCGACGATATGCAATTAAGCATTGCTGACCAATGGATCATCGGACGATTTAACCAAACCGTCAAGGCATTTGAAACTCATACCAACAGTTATCGATTTGACTTAGCGACTCAAGCACTATTTCAATTTAGTAAAAATGATTATTGCGATTGGTATTTGGAACTATCAAAACCTATTTTAAATAGTGATGATTCAACTGAACAACAAAAGCGAGGAACACGACATACTTTAGTCAATATTCTCGAATCAATGATGCGTTTACTTCATCCGATGATACCATTTGTTACTGAAGAAATTTGGCAACGATTAAAGCCTATGATTAATCCAGAGAATATTAATAATTGCGAAAGTATTATGTTGGCTCCCTTCCCTATTTATGATGAATCTTCAGTTGATGAAAAAGTTATAGATGATCTTAGCTGGATACAAGCATTGATTACCTGTGTGAGAAATATTCGTGGCGAACTTAATATTTCTCCGTCTAAACCGGTTAATGTTTTGCTAAAAAATGCAGGTCAAGATGATATTCGATGCCTACAAGATTATACGAATTTCTTGTCTTCGTTAGCTCGATTAGAAAGCATACAAATACTAAATGCAGACGAAGAAACACCGCCATCATCAACCGCACTTGCTGGCAACTTGGAAATTCTGGTGCCCGTTGCGGGTTTAATTGATATCGATTCAGAAGTGAGCAGGCTACAAAAAGAAATCGATAAATTAAATGGTGAAAAGAAGCGTTTAAACGGCAAGTTAAGCAACGCGAAATTTGTTGACAATGCACCTGCCGCGATCGTCGAAAAAGAAAAAGAAAAATTATTGAATGCCGAACAAGCATTAGTTAAATTAGTTGAACAACAAAACGAACTTAAATTGCTCGAATAGTTTATTTTCGAGAGGGAAATGCACATATAGACGAAATTGCAACATTCAATCCTGCGTTTCGTCTACCACCTTATGGGTATCTCTAAAAATAGTAATTTTTTAATGAGAGCAAGGAAGCACCGCGCGGAGAACCGCAATGTATATGGAATACATGAGGATTCGAGCACGGAGCTGACGCGGCTATCGTGGAAAAAGTGCATTTTTAGAGGTGCCCTTAATACTATGTTCTATCAAAGACAACGAACTAATCATTTTTATTGGAGTTTAACATGTCACAATCTCGCCATTGCAAATTATTGATCTTAGGCTCAGGTCCTGCTGGTTATTCAGCCGCAGTTTACGGCGCACGAGCTAATCTCGAACCAGTTCTAATCACTGGAATGGAAAAAGGCGGTCAATTAACCACCACCACCGACGTCGATAACTGGCCAGGCGATAACGAAGGCGTACAAGGTCCAGAGTTAATGGAGCGAATGGAAAAGCACGCGCTTAGATTCGGTACAGAAATTATTTTCGATCATATTCACACTACTGATTTAAGCAAAAGACCTTTCACCTTAACTGGTGATCAAGGTACTTACACTGCCGATGCTCTAGTCATCGCCACAGGTGCCACCGCGATGTATTTAGGTTTAGAGTCGGAAGAAGCGTTTAAAGGCAAAGGCGTTTCCGCTTGTGCAACATGCGATGGCTTTTTCTATCGAAATAAACCTGTAGCGGTTATCGGTGGAGGAAATACCGCCGTCGAAGAAGCACTTTATTTGTCCAACATAGCCTCTGAAGTACATCTTGTTCATCGCAGAGACGCACTACGCAGCGAAAAAATACTGCAAGATCATATTATGGAAAAAGCCGAAAATGGCAACATTACCATTCATTGGGATAATACTTTAGATGAGGTCGTGGGCGATAATATGGGTGTCACTGGGATCAATATTAAAAGCACTAAAGATGATTCTATCAGCGAGCTTAAAGTCGACGGCGTTTTTATCGCTATTGGTCACAAGCCCAATACCGGAATTTTTGATGGTCAACTAGAAATGGACAACGGTTATATCACCGTAAAAAGTGGTATCAAGGGCGATGCAACTGCTACTAGTGTCGAAGGTGTTTATGCGGCAGGTGATGTGGCGGATCAGGTTTATAAACAGGCTATTACTTCTGCTGGTGCTGGTTGTATGGCGGCATTGGATGCTGAGAAATTTTTGGATGCTCAAGGGTAATAGGCTCATTTCCGTTGGACAAGGTGTTCCAACGGAGTTTTATAAAATTAATTTGCTTGAAAGGTTTATTTATCGTCTCCTTTAACCTTTTCTTCCTCATCGCTTGAACTACAAGAGTTAGTAGTTTTAATTTCAAGATTTTTCCCAAAAAGTTGAATTGGTAAGTTGATTGGTGAAGCCTTAAATTTTGATAAATCTATTGCTCCGTTTATTCCTTTCAAACCTATGCGATTGAGGTTTGCACAATTTCCGCCACTTAACTTCCCATCTTTAAATTGTGCATAGCTAGCCGAAGCACTACCCTCAGAAATTTCGCACTTAGAAAAGAATTTCTTTAGAAACTCTTTATCATGATCAGGCGTACCGCCCATGCCCATGCCCATCCCCTTAGCAAACGTCAAAACCACTTGGTTCGGATCAACTTCTTTACGAAGACGCTCTAGACATTTTATAATGTCTATATATTTGGTTTTCGTTTTATCTCTATCACCGATACAGGGATAATGATAAGCACCAAACTTCTTTTTCCCTATCACTGCAATAAGAGTGCAGGTATGCAGACAAGATGTGTACACAGTAAAATCAGTTGTTAGACCCTTAGAGATCAAACCCTGCCCCATTTCTATAAATATTTCTTTCATAAACCTAATCCTTTCTTAATAACAATTTTATTCAAAGCTTCCAACACACTAAACTTTGCATCGATTTGGATACTGACGCCAAACACTCAGTACCCTGTAATCTCCCCCCCTTTGTTGTTTTTGTGAGTAAAAATTCCAACGTCCAGCAGTTCTTATTCCAATCATCGATGCTACTCTATTATTCGCGGTAAGATAGTTTCCCTTTTGATTACTCGGACCAAACACTGTGGCATGGGGATGTAAAGCAACTAAATTATTTCTTAAGTTAACACCGTTTACACCAGCAGGCTGAATATGTGCCACATTTACATCTTGAGAATAATCTATGGGTGATATTACAAATGAACAGCCAGATAATTGTCCAGTCACCATAATACTCGGACCAGCAATAGCCGGTAACGTATAAAAGTTCAAATTTGCTTGCCCAACATCCATATGAATTGAATGGGCAAGAAAGTTGTGAGCATTTCCTGTTCTTGCCTTTATATATTGCATCGTGCCAATATTGAAAGATTCAGTTTGATGCCATCGCTTAGTTTTGAGTATTTTACCTGGACGATGAGATTGCCCACGATTCCCCATACCAAAAGCTATCACTCCTGACTGAGCAATAGAACCAAAAATACGAACTGGATACTTTTTTAAGAATCTAACTGGGTTGGCACTTAAGGATTGAAGAGCTTCTATTGGTTGCATTGGTATATATTTCCTTATTTTATTGATTAGTTCTGTATTGAAAGTTAACTATTAATTATGAATATAATACCTATGTGGAGATACAGCCGCTTGCCCACATGTTGCAATCAGTTGCCTGTATGTTGCGACTTGAAGAAAATAACTAAGAACTGTGGTAATTGAAGTATTGATGCGTTGTTTTGAAGTAGTAATAAACAATGTTCCTATTCTATAATCCTAGATTAATGAACATACAGGAAGAACTGCGCGATATTATCTTTGAATTCTATAAGTGGTAATTTTCGTATATCTTTTATCATGTTTATTTTTTGCGGCTAGAACCACTTAATAGAGCAGCCCATACTTGGCGTCTGACTTTCTGGTCCTATTCCCGTCTTGGCAATTTGGTGCATAGCAATTAATAATTCAGGTATTCGATCGGCGGCTTCGTCGTTCATACCCACACTATCTAATCGCCCTCTATACTGAAGTTCACCTTTGGCATTAAAGCCGAAAAAATCGGGAGTACATACTGCGCCATACGCCTTGCCGACAGATTGGTCTTCATCTATTAAATAAGGAAATGACATGTTGTGCATAGCCGCGAATTCTTTCATCGCTGGTGGAGAGTCTTCTGCCACATAATGATAATCATTTGACATAACTGCCAAGGTGGCAATACCATCATTTGATAGTGAGTTCACGTCAGTAACTAACTGCTCGATAATAGCCTTCACGTAAGGACAATGATTACAGATAAAAGCAATAAGCAGTCCTTTTTCGCCCATTGATCCTTCCATAGTGTAGGATTTTCCATCAGGATCTTTAAGGGTAAAGTCTGGTGCCTTCCAACCAAAATCACAAACAGGTGTATGGAGTAACATCTTAATGTCCTTTTATATTCGTAGTTAATGAGTTAATCAGCTCATTTCACGATTCGAGTCAATCGTCTTGTAGCTATTATGCCACAAATCAATATTTTCGAGCAGAAAGCGAGGTTATGTTAGTGAATATTATAAACGAGGATTTAATGATGAGAACCTCTTGGTTTTCCGGAATAGTTGCTATTGATACAATAGCTAAATCATATGCATCCCTCTCAGTAATTCCTGATAAATAAACCCCCTTAAAAACAAGCTATCATCCTCATCGATTTCTTCGATATTAACGCCGTATGAAAATTTGCCATTCTCTTCATCTTCTTTGACGTACGAAACCAAACAATTCATTGTCACGATCCTTTCTATGTCATCGATTAATAGTGGCAGAGTAATATTGAGAATATTGTCCATTAAAGCGACTTTAGCATTCGACTCGATCCGTCCCCCTGAGCAACTAAGATTTAACATTTTTGCAGTTAGCGCTGGTGAACTGTGAGTTTTGTTAATTACTGTCGTGTCGATATCTGTCTCAACTCTTACTTCTTTTCTGACTTCGACGGTTTGGACTTGTTTGGGAATTTCTAGGTGAAGATAAGGATAGGGCTGTCCCCGAGTTAACATCACGCGGGTAGAAAACCCGGATACCACATTTTTAACTATGAATCTTAACGTGACATTTTGCCCCTCGCGAACAAAATATATTTTGTCTTTGCCTGTAATAGGAGCTGAAACAATCACGCTGCATTGGGGATTAATGCCTATAAAACGCACCGGGTAGCGTTGCTCAACCTTATCTCCTATCTGTATTTGCAAGGTATCACCAAAGGTAAGACCAAGTTCTTCAACTCTCATGCAAGCTAGCCCTGCGTTGTTTAACCTAAAATAATCGTAAGTTATTTACTCATTCATTGAATAATTACAGCCAATTTTTGTTAAAATGCCTTTGCTAAGTGTAGACCTTATTAGAATAATAATGGCAAATCTTATGGTTTTATTAATTGATTTGATGAAGAAACTGCTTAAATAAAAGCAATTCAAGGGATAGTTCACTGTATGAACAACGTTAAAAAGCGATTTTTATGGATCGGGCCACTGCTTGCTATGATTCTCGCACTATTCTTAGTCATAATTGGATTAAGACCTGAAATCATAATAGTCGCTAGTATCACTTTATTGTGCGCCGTATGGTGGATTTTTGAACCGATCCCGATCCCTGTAACCTCAATGATCCCGCTGGCTGCATTTTCCATCAGTGGTGTTCTAACCTCAAATCAAGTTGCGGGCGCTTATGGTCATCCATTGATCTTACTGTTATTAGGTGGGTTTATCCTTTCGCAATCAATGAGCTATTCTGGCGCGCATCGCCGAATTGCTCTGATGATGGTGAATTTATTTGGTAGCTCATCGCCAAAAAAGCTTGTAATGGGATTTATGGCAGCGTCTGCAGTTTTAAGCATGTGGATATCTAACACCGCTACCACGTTAATGTTATTACCGGTCGCTCTTGCTACCGTAGAAGGTGCCAACGATAAACGCCTGACTAGCGCTCTGCTCTTAGGGATCGCTTATGCTGCCAGTATTGGAGGGATCGGCACGCCAATTGGCACGCCTCCCAACGCGTTATTTATGTCCACTTATAATGAGACAACCGGAAGCTCGCTCGGATTTGTTGGCTGGATGAAATGGGCAATTCCTCTGGTGGTTATTTTTATTCCATTAGCTATGCTTTGGATCACTCGCAATTTACCAAAAAACTTACAAGTCAATGTTCCATCCACTGGGAAATGGACCACCATAGAAAAACGAGTTTTGTGGGTGTTTGCGGTAACAGCATTATTGTGGATCACCAGGCAAGAACCTTTCGGCGGTTGGAGTCAATTAACCGGACTCACCAAAGCTAACGATGCCAGTATCGCATTGCTTGCTTGTATAACCATGTTTATCATCCCAGATGGAAAAATTGTTGATGGTAAACAAGGCAGACTACTCAACTGGGAGACTGCGAATAAAATCCCTTGGGGAGTTTTACTATTATTTGCCGGTGGAATTTGTATCGCTAAAGCATTTGGCGCAAGTGGTTTAAGCGAATTGATTGGTGAATATTTAGCCCAAGTGGCGGCATTACCAACGATTTTAGTCATCTCTTTAATCGCTTTAACCGTCACCTTCTTAACCGAAATGACTAGTAATACAGCGACTACCGCGTTATTAATGCCGATTTTAGCCGCCGCAGCCATTGCTGCCGATATTGACCCGGCACTATTGATGGTACCAGCCGCAATGAGCGCCAGTTGCGCCTTTATGTTACCTGTAGCCACTGCGCCAAATGCGATTATTTATGGTAGCGAGCAAGTTAGTATACAAGAAATGGTGCGAAATGGGTTTGCGCTGAATATACTTGGCGTTGGATTAATTACAACTGTTTGTTATATGCTGATTTAAACTCAAGAAAAATGCGATAATCAACCACAATGAATAAACACAAAAAAGAAAAAGATTTTCACCACAGAGGCACAGAGATCACAGAGTTTTCCGAACATTAGTTTTTTCTCTGTGTACTCTGTGCCTCTGTGGTAAATATTCTTTTAAATTTGGAACATTTTATGAATACGACATACCGAAAACCTTTACCAAACACCAAGCTTGATTACTTCGATACTCGTTCTGCTGTGGATGAAATTGAGCAAAGTGCATATGATAAACTGCCCTATACTTCGCGTGTACTGGCTGAAAATTTAGTCCGCCGATGTGATCCAACTAAGCTGACAGATTCGCTTAAACAGCTCATTGATAGAAAACGTGATTTAGATTTTCCTTGGTTTCCAGCGAGAGTGGTTTGTCATGATATTCTTGGTCAAACGGCGTTTGTCGATCTGGCTGGTTTACGTGATGCGATTGCCGATAAAGGCGGCGATCCCTCTTTGATAAATCCTGTGGTACCAACTCAATTAATTGTTGATCATTCTCTCGCGGTTGAACACGCAGGTTTTGAAAAAGACGCGTTTGAGAAGAATCGTGCGATTGAAGATCGCCGTAATGAAGATCGATTTCATTTTATTAATTGGACAAAAACCGCATTTAAAAATGTGGATGTTATTCCTCCCGGCAATGGCATCATGCATCAAATAAATTTAGAAAAAATGTCGCCGGTAATTCAGTCGCGAGATGGCGTGGCGTTCCCTGACACTTTAGTAGGAACCGATAGTCATACACCAATGGTTGATGCCCTCGGAGTGATTGCAGTTGGCGTTGGTGGATTAGAAGCAGAAAGCGTCATGCTTGGTCGCGCCTCTTATATGCGACTGCCAGATATTATCGGCGTTAATTTGACTGGCAAACCACAAGCAGGGATCACCAGCACCGATATTGTTTTAGCATTGACAGAATTCCTTAGAGATGAAAAAGTTGTTTCAAGTTACCTTGAATTTTATGGCGAAGGCTCATCACATTTAACCCTTGGCGATCGCGCGACGATTTCAAATATGACACCGGAATTTGGAGCAACTGCCGCAATGTTTTATATCGATCAACAAACCATCGATTATTTGAAACTAACCGGTCGCGAAGATGAACAAGTCAAGCTAGTTGAAACCTACGCCAAAGAATCCGGCTTATGGGCGGATAGTTTGCAAAATGCAGAATATGAGCGAGTACTAACTTTCGATTTATCATCCGTTGTACGTAACATCGCAGGTCCATCTAATCCACATAATCGCGTCGCTACCTCTGATCTTGCCGCGCGCGGAATTAGTGGCACAGTCGAAAATAAAGCGGGAAAAATGCCAGACGGCGCTTGTATTATCGCTGCAATTACCAGTTGTACCAATACCAGCAATCCGCGCAATATGATCGCTGCTGGACTTATTGCCCGAAACGCCAATGCCTTGGGATTGACTAGAAAACCTTGGGTAAAAACCTCACTTGCTCCTGGTTCTAAAGCGGTCAAACTTTATTTAGAAGAAGCTAATTTGTTACCTGAACTTGAGCAACTTGGATTTGGTGTAGTGGGATTCGCTTGTACTTCTTGTAATGGCATGAGCGGCGCACTCGATCCGATTATTAAAAAAGAAGTTTTGGAGCGTAATTTATACACCACTGCTGTTTTATCTGGCAATCGTAATTTTGATGGACGAATTCACCCTCACGCTAACGAAGCTTTTTTAGCATCACCGCCACTAGTAGTTGCTTACGCAATAGCTGGGACGATCCGTTTTGATATTGAAAAAGATCCGCTCGGCTTTAACGCCGATGGAAGCCCAATCACCCTAAAAGATATTTGGCCAAGTGATGAAGAGATCGACTCCGTGATCAAACAAAGCGTAAAACCAGAACAATTTCGCAGTGTGTACGACCCGATGTTTGATCTTAAGGTTGATTACGGAGCAGATAATGATCCCCTTTACGATTGGCGCCCTCAGACGACTTATATCCGTCGCCCCCCTTATTGGGAAGGTGCGCTTGCTGGCGAGCGAACCATGAAATCAATGCGCCCACTGGCTGTTTTAGGTGACAATATTACTACCGATCACTTGTCGCCATCGAATGCCATTCAGGCATCTAGTGCAGCAGGTGAGTACTTAGCAAAAATGGGATTGCCAGAAGAAGATTTTAATTCTTATGCGACTCATCGAGGTGATCACTTAACCGCTCAACGAGCAACCTTTGCTAATCCAAAATTATTTAATGAAATGGTTAAAGAAGATGGAAAGACCAAACAAGGTTCTTTTGCGCGAATAGAGCCAGAAGGAAAAGTGACTCGAATGTGGGAAGCGATTGAAACTTATATGGAACGCAAGCAACCTCTAATTATTATTGCAGGCGCAGATTACGGTCAGGGCTCATCTCGAGATTGGGCAGCAAAAGGCGTTCGATTAGCGGGCGTTGAAGTGATCGTTGCCGAAGGATTTGAACGGATTCATCGAACCAATTTAATTGGCATGGGCGTGCTTCCGCTTGAGTTTATTAACGGCGAAACGCGAATGACTTATCATATCGATGGAACCGAAACTTTTGACGTTGAAGGTAAACCATCTCCGGGAGCTGCATTAACAGTGGTTATCCATCGCAAGAATGGGGAGTCGGTAAAAATACCTGTTAAGTGCCGACTGGATACCGCAGAAGAAGTTTCAATTTATGAAGCTGGTGGCGTGTTACAGCGTTTCGCACAGGATTTTCTTGAATCTACAGCAAATTAAAAGATAAAAGATTTTCACCAAAGCTTGCCCCGTGAAACGTTGTGGGTACAGAGGCACAGAGCACACAGAGAGAAAATTAATATTTTAGAAACTCTGTGATCTCTGTGCCTCTGTGGTAAAAAACATTTTTTTAAAGGACCATTTTTATGAATCACCCCCCACAAATAAAAATCCCTGCGACTTATATGCGCGGCGGAACTAGCAAAGGTGTATTTTTTAAACTGACTGACCTTCCTGAATCTGCGCAAGTACCAGGTTCGGTACGCGATAATTTATTACTCCGGGTAATAGGAAGCCCCGATCCTTATGGTAAGCAAACTGACGGAATGGGTGGTGCGACTTCGAGTACTAGCAAGACAGTCATTCTATCAAAAAGTAATCAAGTGGATCACGATGTCGATTATTTATTTGGTCAAGTAGCAATCGATAGACCGTTTGTCGACTGGAGCGGGAATTGCGGAAATTTAACAGCAGCAGTTGGCTCATTTGCCATCAGTAATAATTTGGTCGATAAAAGTCGCGTTCCGGAAAACGGTATTGCCGTTGTTCGCATTTGGCAAGCTAATATAAAAAAAACCATCGTCGCACATGTACCAATTACCAATGACGAAGTTCAGGAAACGGGTGATTTTGAATTAGACGGCGTGACTTTTCCTGCAGCCGAGGTAAAAATAGAATTCATCGCACCTTCTGCTGGCGATAGCGCCATATTTCCAACTGGAAATTTAATTGACGATCTAGAAGTTCCCCAAATCGGTACATTTAAAGCGACCATGATCAATGCTGGTATTCCGACCATTTTTTTAAATGCGAAAGATATTGGTTATACCGGAACAGAATTACAAAGCAATATTAATGGTGACGAAAAAGCTCTTAAAATGTTTGAAACTATTCGAGCTTATGGCGCTGTAAAAATGGGCTTAATTGAAAATATTGAACAAGCCGCCAATCGCCAACACACGCCAAAAGTCGCTTTTGTTGGCAAAGCTGCTAATTATATTTCTTCCAGCGGAAAACAAATTCAGGCATCAGATATCGATATCAATGTGCGAGCGCTATCTATGGGGTTACTCCATCACGCCATGATGGGAACAGCGGCAGTGGCGATTGCTACGGCTACTGCAATTCCCGGAACATTAGTGAATCTTGCCGCCGGAGGTGGTGAGCGAAACAGCGTGCGATTCGGTCATCCTTCGGGGACTTTAAAAGTTGGCGCGGAGGCAAGACAAGTTAATGATCATTGGATGGTCGATAAAGCGATTATGAGCCGTAGTGCGCGGGTATTAATGGAAGGTTTTGTTAGAGTACCGGGCGGTTGTTTTTAGAAAGCTCCCGCACCAACCAACATCAATTCCCGTCGAAAATTACCTGTCGTACACCGCTACAGGCTCTCCGTATTCCTTTCCAGATAAAACATCGAGACTAGCCACTTTGATAATGCCTTTATCTCCCATCTTGCTTAACCAACCACCATCGCTAAATTGCCGAACGGCATGCGTCACCTCTCGAACCTTTTTCTGGCTATGTGTATGCGCATACAGAACAATCTTACCTGTTTTTTTCATTACTTGTTTTGGATTCTCTGCAGTCCGTTTGTATCCCCATTTCAAGAATGTCGCATCCATAATAGAAAGCGGATCTTCGTTTGGTTTATTATTGGTCTGAGGGTTAATCCTAGAATTCAAATTCAATGCAAAACCAATACAATTAACACTTGGGTTGCCTGGCGCAACATATTCATAATTTTCTCCTATTTTTGAAAAGTTCAGCTTAAGATTTTTGGACATTTTCTCTCTTTCTATCGGAAATTTAGCTTGATTTATATACATATAAATATCTACCTTCTTAAATTTTTTAGTGTCTAGGTTATTTTGGGAAATATTACAGCTGGATTAAATAATAAATTGAAGATCTCATAATTAGTATCAAATATCTGCAGAAAACGGTAATTACCTTCACCTACGGTTGTTTATTTTAATACAATTTGCGTCTGAAAATTTGTCCAAAAGTTCCAATCATTTGACTAAAAGTGTCAATTTTGTCTTTTTTAGATGAAAACCTTTAGCGTGATTAAAACTTGTCCAATGTGCCGTAAGTTATGCTATCACATCCTCGCATTGTAGAGTGTTATGGTTTTTTCTTGTTAAATCAAAAACAACAATCACTTCGATTGAATAAAAAACAAAATTAAAAAAGTAAATTGTTTAAATTTCCAACACCCGTTGTCGGCTTTGCTACCCAAAATTCCCCAATAAAAAAGGCACTTAAAAAGTGCCTTTTTTATTAATGTAAAAATACTGTTATTTTACTGAGGAAAAACCATTCCGTGCTCAATAAGTATAGTTTCCCAAACGCCACCAGCCGTAGTCATCGCATCGTAAATAATATCTGCGGCTAACTTCACTTCGTTAGAAAAAGTACCATTTACTTTAGCAATTTTCAAGGTTCCAACTCTATTTCCTGCAACAGGCATTGGGTTCTCAGCTGTTCCCCCCATAGGAATGATTTCGAGATCACAACTGAACTTTGCAGCTTCACGCTTTAAATATTTAGCTTGATGATAGAAGATGACACCTGCATCTGCGTAGTCATTACATAACGCATAAGGTACATCTCTATGCATAATACGAGATGATGCTACCCACTTCACGTCATCTCTCTTATAAACCTTCAAGAATTTTTTATGATTGAAAGCGTTATCCAAACCTCTCAAATCCAGCTCTGCTAGATCTTGCGAGAAAAAGCTATTGAAGATAGCTTCTGCGTCATCATGACACTCAAGATCGGTATTATCATTGATCACGTTGTAAACTGTACCAGAGAAATTACCAAAAGAACCCGCTTCAGCAGCAACATCTTTTGGCTCACCAGGTCTCGCAGGCGGACGAGGAGTAACTAATCGCACATCATCTTCAGCAAGATCACAAATACCAGTGATTTCATTATCATCGTCAGCTCGTACTAGTATTGCGTTCCCTCGATTTCGCAGGAAGTTTTTGACCGTTGTCGCATCAACAAGGTTTTTATTAACCAGGTTATTCATTTTACCACCAGGTCCCATGGCCAATACAGGCTTACCAACGATCCGAAGATTACCGAATTGAACCACTTCGGCGGGAATTTGCTCTTCATTAATTGGCGGTGAAGTCGTCCAACATACGGTTAAATTATATTGCGCGCGGATTTGATCAACCAAACTAGCATGACCAAGATCTGCTCTACCATGCATTAAATCTTGTAATGCCATATGGTAATTGCCAGGAGTAGAAATAATAACATCGCAGCTTGCTTCTCCATGCAAATCATTCAATGCGTTCGCATCTCCTTGGGTCAAAAACGGAACCACGACGCCGTTTTTATCTCCAGGCCAATCCATTGAACCAATATGCTTTACGATGATTGGGTCACCTGTAACGGTAGGCACTGCGGATGAGTTTGTAGCGAAGGTCATCGTCAGAGCTGCGGCGGCGAATAATTTAAATAGATGCATAGTATTTCCTCTGTGTAGTTTTTACAATTGAGATTGTTATAATTTTTATTTCACGCACAAAAATAGAATTAGAGTGCAAGGAAGGTCAAAATCTGTACAACAGTATAGTTAACAACAAGAACCAAATAAAGAGACGCAGTTCACAAAATTAATGATTTTTAATCTCCTAACGAGATCTAAATACGTTTTCACTCTATTTATTGTTAAGTTAGAATATGCTAATGTATCGGATTTGGCTCTCGCAACCAGTACGCGTACATGACGAAGTGGTTGAAGAATGCGGGGAAACTCAAGCAGATTTCTACAATATATTCTTATTTTGCTTTTGTTGTACGAGCCTCGGTGAGCTCGTCAGTAAACACTTTTAATATTTCTCGATACTCTGTAACTCAAACTCATAACTTAAGCTATCCTCGAACCAATTAACATTTGTACCTAGCCATTCAGCTAGATACTCAGTATCAATAGAATCGTCTAACCCAAATTTTTCCAAATGACCGAATTATCTTCAATCGTAGCAATTAGTTCTATTCTCAAACCGACTCGAGTTGCATTTAATATAAGTCTG
>Ga0316205_10003461_pt1 | contig 14910 bp, 14 predicted proteins | sample 3monthpyrite_MG_FD_204941 | JGI IMG/M metagenome (GOLD analysis project Ga0316205, IMG submission 204941) | Microbial mat bacterial communities from mineral coupon in-situ incubated in ocean water Damariscotta River, Maine, United States -... | ecosystem: Environmental > Aquatic > Marine >... | reverse complement strand
CTCAGTAGGTTCAGCAATACATCCTGCTTCATATAGATCTGCTGCTCAGGCTTCATATGCTGCATACTACAGCCGCCACAGATGGAAAAAAACCGACAACCAGGTTCAACCCTATCATCTGATGCTTGCAGAATTTCAATCGTTCTTCCCTCATCAAAATTCCGATGAGTCGCTACGTATTGAAAACTTATTTTTTCTCCTGCCAATGCGCCATCTATAAAAACCACCTTGTCGTCAACATGAGCGATACCACGACCATCATGCGAGAGTGATTCAATCTGCACATTGACCGGGTCAGCACTCAGCTTAGGTGATTTTCTACGTCTTCTTCCCATAAATAAACCTTACCAATTTTTTTACCGACAATATTAACAGCGAAAAAATATCCAGCCGTTAAAACCATTTTTATAACAGAGAGATACAGATGTGCATTTACCAAATCAATGATTATTCAGGAAATACACCAGTAGAAAGGTAGCGATCACCACGATCACAAATAATACTGACAATCACAGCATCTTCCAACTCATCTGATAGTTTCAATGCTGCAGCAACGGCACCACCAGAAGAAATACCGGCAAAAATACCTTCGCGGGAAGCCAGATCACGCGTCATTTGCTCAGCCTCATCCTGGGTAACATCGATAATCCGGTCAACACGCTTTTCATCATAAATGGCCGGAAGATATTCCTTGGGCCAACGTCGAATACCCGGAATAGATGAACCTTCACTGGGTTGTACACCAACAATCTGTATCTCATTGTTTTGTTGCTTAAGATATTGAGAATTACCCATGATAGTTCCGGTTGTTCCCATCGAACTGACAAAATGTGTAATCAACCCATGGGTATCACGCCAGATTTCCGGACCGGTGCCCTGATAATGAGCCAGGGGGTTATCCTGATTAGAAAATTGATCAAGTATCAGACCCAAACCTTGCTGTTGCATTTCCCTCGCTTTATCAATGGCGGCCTCCATACTACCCTGCTTGGGTGTCAGAATAATTTCGGCGCCAAATGCTTTCATCATGGCCCTGCGCTCAACACTCATATGTTCTGGCATAACCAGTACCATCTTGTAACCTTTGATGGCAGAGGCCATTGCCAGTGCAATACCTGTATTTCCACTGGTCGCTTCTATGAGTGTATCCCCGGGCTTGATTTGGCCACGCGCCTCGGCGTGTTGTATCATACTTAATGCGGGTCGATCCTTGACAGAACCGGCAGGATTATTACCTTCAAGCTTGACGAGTATGGTATTGCTGGTATCCCCGGGCAGGCGTTGCAACCTGACCAATGGCGTATTACCAACAAAATCTTCTATGGTTGGAAAAGTATGAGCGTTCATCGTTTAATTTCCATTAAATGACCTGAATTAAGCTTGCACCTTAAAATACTAGTAATTATCATTAATATTCAATATTTTACTATATCCATTGCCTGACTGAAACAAGGATTATGATGAATTGGGGTTTTCGAGCAAAAGTTATCCTGGCAGCCGGTATTCCGGTGCTGGTGATGTCTTTGTTTATCTCATATTCCCTCATCAACTATCAAATGAATGAAAGGCAACGTGCATTCCAGCTACAGTCACAAAATCTCAGCAAGATTTTATCCGGAGAATTGGGTGATCCGGAAAAATTCAGTAACCCGAGTCAGGTTGAAAAAATCATCAAGCGCCATCTGGATATTGGATATTTATCGGGTATCAGTGTCAGTAACCACAAGGATCAGAGCATCGCGACAATTGGCACTATTCCACAAAGTGATGACCCTGATTACTATTTGACTTCTTCAATCATACAAAATACCGATGAAAATAACACCAGCTTCCAGTCTCCTCGCATACAATTGATCCTCGGCACCGTGAATGCCTACTTTTCAAATCAACATCTGGCGAACACCAGAAGTGACTTTATTTTCCATGCCATACTGATCTCTTTATTTGCGATTGCGGCCAGTATACTGATTGCCCTGTTATTTTACCGATCTATCATACAATCGATTGGCAACCTGATGAGATCCATCCACTTGATCAGCCAGGGTCGTTTCGACACACGAATTGAAAATACTTCAGATGATGAAATTGGCATATTGGAAAAAAATATTAATGAAATGACTGCCGTCCTGGAAGATATTCAGGAAGATATGCAGAACAAAATTGAAGTGGTTGAGCAAAAACTGCAACATTCCCAGGAAGAAGTAGCATTAAAAAATCAGGAATTTCAGGAAGCGAATAAAAAAGCAATAGAAGCGGTACGTATAAAATCAGACTTCATGGCCAATATGAGCCATGAAATCCGCACACCAATGAATGGCATACTGGGGTTTGCAAACTTACTGCTTAAAAGTAACCTGACCCATGAGCAAAATGAATACACTCAAACAATAAAAACCTCGGCCACTAATTTACTCGCCATTGTTAATGACATACTTGATTTTTCCAGACTGGAATCGGGCGAACTTATTATTGAGAACAGTGACATCAATTTGCGTGAAGTAGTAGAGGATGTTATTAACTATATGTCAGCGTCCGCGCATGATAAGCATCTGGAGATACTGCTGATGTTTTATGATGACGTTCCTGAATATATTATTTCAGATGCCGTAAGAATAAGGCAGGTAACCTCCCACCTGATAGCCAATGCCATTAAATTCACCAAACAGGGCCAGATTCTCGTCAGAGTCATGCTTGAAGATGAAAATAACAATGATTGTGAAATTAAAATTAGTGTACAGGATACCGGCATAGGGCTCAGCCTTAAAAACCAGAAAAAGCTTTTCACTGCCTTTAATCAGGCAGACACCACAACCACCAGGGAATTCGGAGGGGCCGGATTAGGCCTGGTGATAAGCAAAGGTATATCCAGACAAATGAATGGCAGTATCGGCCTGGATAGCAGGCTGGCCATCGGTTCAACCTTCTGGTTTCAGTTTCCCTGTAATAAACAAACAGGAAGACTGGTTATACAAACTCAGGATGCGCTGACATCTACACGTTGCCTGCTTTATGACTGCAATGACACTGCACGAAATGCATCGGCTCATCATTTACGCAGTTGGAACATTGAACTGGTAGAAACCAGCAAGGCTGATGAAGTGTCAAAACTGGTCAACCTTGCTCGCAATGATGGCCAGCCGTTTCAATTTATAGTTCTTAGCCTGTCAAATGATGAAATACACAATAATTCAGTCGCCAACATGTTGAAAAATATTGTTGATGAACATCATTACGCCTTTGTTACGCTGATAAATTCCACCAACCAGGAAAATTACGATACCTGTTACCGACAAGGCGCAGATATATGCCTGGCTAAAAACGCACGGAAAAAAGACTTCTATCATAGCTTATGTAGTCTGTTGCCAGATCATTTCAATCTTGCTGTTAGTATTAATCCGGAAAAACGGGAATTATCTACTACCCCATATGATCTATCTGCATTAAAAATTCTCGTTGTTGATGACAACAGAATAAACCGTATGCTGGTTACCACCTTACTCAAGCAAAGCTTTGCAGAAGTTGTTGAAGCAACCACAGGAAAAGAAGCTGTCGATCTGACGCATACGCGTTCTTTTGATCTTATATTTATGGATATACATATGCCTGTCATGAATGGCATCGATGCCACTGCCAAAATAAGAGCCTCTGAACATGGTGGCCAGAGAACTCCCATTGTCGCCCTGACTGCTAATGCCATTCGTGGCGAGAGAGAGCGCCTGACCCGCTCAGGTCTTGATGCATGCCTGATTAAACCAATACAGGAACAGGACCTGTGGGGAATGATAGTCAAATGGGTAGAGCCTACAAAAATAAAACCTATACAATTCCAGAAAACAATTCCTGGACAACCACTCAAAACATCACAGAGCATCAGTTACACACAACATGCCCTCGCCAGTATTGATGTTGAACAGGCACTGGAATTTGCAGGTGGAAACAAGGAACTGGCCAAGGAACTATATAATATGTTCATTGAAGACTTGCCTAACATGAAGGAAAAATTAATACATGCCTTTGAAAAAAACGACATGTCACAGATAGAAGAAGAAGCGCACAAAATTCATGGGGCTGCATCTTGCTGTGCTGTTTTTCAGATTAAGGAAGCAGCCAATAAACTTGAAAAAGCCACTATTAGAAACAAGACAGAGGCCATACCCGTACATTATGAATTTCTGATCGGCACTATTGAACAAATGTTGACTGAGCATCAGACTGGTAGCCAGCTCAACCAGGCCAAGCCCAGGCATGGAACACAATAGAATACTGTCAGTCAGACAGCATTCGCCCTTCCAGCATCAGGCGCTTCATTTCCCTCACTGCCTCATCCAGTCCGGTAAAAATTGAACGGGCGACGATAGCGTGGCCAATATTTAATTCCGAGATATTTTTTATCGCCGCTATTTCCCGAACATTATGATAATGCAAACCATGTCCAGCATTGACTTGAAGTCCATTTTTAATACCACACTCGACTGCGCGTACTATTTTGTCATATTCAATTTTATTTTTTTCCGGGCTATCTGCATCAGCAAAATGTCCTGTATGAATTTCAATTACAGGGGCACCCGCTTTGGCGGCCGCTTCAACCTGTTGCTCATCAGCATCAATAAACAGGGAAACCCTGATACCGGCTTTTGCCAATCGCTCACAGGCCGCAGTCACTCTGGATTGTTGACTTAACACATCAAGACCACCCTCAGTCGTCAGCTCTTCCCGCTTCTCGGGAACAAGGCAACAATCCTCCGGCTTGATGACTTCAGCAATCGCAAGCATTTCATCACTAACTGCCATTTCAAGATTCATTCTTGTCTGTAGTGTGTTTTTTAATTGTCTGACATCGCTGTCCTGAATATGCCTGCGATCCTCGCGTAAATGCACAGTTATCGAATCAGCACCTGCCTGTTCAGCGACAAATGCAGCCTGCATCGGGTCAGGATAGCGGGTCAACCTGGACTGGCGTAGTGATGCAACATGGTCAATGTTGACCCCTAGTAAAATATTATTTTGTCTTTTCATCTTTGAGAAGCCTGCCAACCTTATTTATCGCTGTATACTCACTAATAATACCTGAAAAGCTCACGAGTTTTTAATGGTTTTGTTCCAATATAGGAGGATAAAATATATCGCATTAATTGTTTACTTTCCTTGAGTGCCCTGACCCCATTCAGTTGTCCGGATTCTAATAGCAATAAGGTCTCTCCTGCCACCATCACCCCACCACTAAATGGTCGCTCAGACTTATAGGGTCCGGCCTCCAGTATATAGCAATAATCGCACAATGGATCGATCGCCACTCCATCCATGTCGCAAGTCAACTGTAATCCGTAACCTAGCGCCTCAAGCAGATTTTTCTCAAAATATCTTAATGCCATTTCCACATCTACTGTGCATGCCAGTGTTGTGATCGTGTTTTCATAAATATCAAATATTTCCGGATGTGGGTCATAGGGTTGAAGCAGGCGCGACAGCAATTCATTAACATATAAACCACTCATCAATGAACTTTCTTCCAGAACGATGGGTAACCCCTGTTCTTCAGCAACAGTGAGTGTTTTCAATTCACCTCTGCCGGCCCATGCCAGCGACAGTTTTCTAAAAGGCTGTAAGTATGTTTTTGTACTTTTTTTTCCAGATTTGAATCCTTTTGCCAACAGGCTAACACGGCCATCTTGTCGGGTAATAACATCAAGCAGGCCACTACTTTCCTTGTAATTTCTTATATGAAGAATATAGGCAGACTGTAGAGTTTTTATCATCGATAATTATTGATTAAGATCATCGTAACCCAGGCGTTTCATAAGGCTTTCATTATCAGACCAACCTTCTTTTACCTTCACCCATAAATTGAGATGTACTTTTTTTTCAAACATGTTTTCCATGTCAATACGAGCGCTTTTACCTACATCCTTTAGTACTTCACCAGACTTACCTATGACAATTTTTTTCTGGGTTTCTCGTTCAACCCAGATGATGGCAGAAATATGAAGTATGTTTTTTTCGACATTAAATTGCTCTATCTCTGTTGTTAACGCATAGGGTAATTCCTGTTGCAGGCGCCGCATCAGTTTTTCCCGAATAATCTCGGCAACAATAAAACGTTCACTTTTATCAGTCACCTGCTCTTCCGGAAACAGTGGGCCACTTTCTGGCAGATAATTTGCCACCAGGTCTTGCAGCGTATCCAGGTTATTACCCTTTTTGGCCGATATCGGTATCACTTCGACAAATTCCATTTTCGCACTCAATTCAACTATCATTGGCAGCAATTTATCCTTCTGTTTCAGTAGATCAACCTTGTTCATGATCAACATAACCGGAACTTTTTCACGTTTTAATCTGGCAACAACATTATCATCTTCTTTTGTCCATTTATTGATATCAACAACAAACAATACAAGATCAACATCGCTTAGGACTGTATTGGCAGCACGATTCATATATTTATTCATGGCTGTTTTTCCACCAAGATGCATGCCAGGAGTATCAACATAGATGACTTGCAGATTTTCTTTTGACTTAATACCCAGAATTCTGTGTCGAGTGGTCTGGCGTTTTCGCGAAGTGATACTGATCTTCTGGCCCAGTATTTTATTCATTAAAGACGACTTGCCAACATTTGGCCGGCCGACAATAGCGACAAATCCACATTTTGAAGTCATATTATTCATTGGTAATTTTATTTATAATTTTGGCTGCCGCTTTCTGTTCAGCTTTACGACGACTGGAACCCTTTGCCTGAACCGGTTCATCCATAATATTGACACTACATTCAACCATGAATGTTTGCTCGTGCGGATCGCCGGTAATTTCTATGACGCTATAAACCGGTAATGGTAATTGCCGGGATTGAAGAATTTCCTGTAGTCGGGTTTTATAGTCCTTGATCGATGAGGCTGATGGCAAGGAATCGAGCTCTTGTTGGTAAATGCCCAGAATAACACGTTCACATGTCGCATAATCCGAGTCCAGATAGATGGCACCAAATATCGCCTCCAGCGTATCAGCCAGTATCGATGATCGCCTGAAACCTCCACTCTTTAGTTCACCTGAACCCAGAATTAAATAATCACCGAGCTGCATTTGCTGGGCAATTTCGGCGAGTTTATCGCCTTTTACCAGACTGGATCTTAACCTGCTTAACTCACCTTCACTCGCTTTCCTGAGGTGCTTGTATAAATATGTACTGATAACCAGACTGAGTATACTATCCCCCAAAAATTCGAGGCGCTCATTATTAAGCTTGGCAGCACTTCTATGTGTCAGTGCCGTGATGAGAAAATCCGGTGATTTAAATTGATAGTCTATGTGCCTGGCAAAATCGTCAGGTGGCTTTCTCAATTCGCTATCACCTTCACTTCTTCCTTGAACACACCGATAATATCGTAAGGTTTGATAAATGATTTACGATTTTCATATGCAATAACAACAGTCAACACGCCTTTTTCATTAGTAATGGTAATATCATCCATCTCGATACTGGTCACATCTTCAATGCTAAACTGATTATACAGTATCTTTTGGATTTCATTTTTTGTCATCTTGGTTATCTGCGGCACCTGCTGTAAGCGTTCCAGTGCTGAACGCACTTTGTATGCTTCAATCTGAATAGGCATAATCGTGAGCCCCAGATATACAAAAAAGCCTATTAAAGCCAGTACTGTCAGCCAACCAACACCTGTCATTCCGGCCTGTTTATTTATTCTCATTCTTAACCTCCCCGGTATTAATTAATTGTTTGCCCTACTCTTGAAAAATTGACACCATCGCCGCCGGTATCCCAATGCATCCAGATCATAAATGCCTTGCCCACCAGATTTTCGTCAGGCACTGCACACCAGAAGCGACTATCATTACTATAATCCCTGTTATCGCCCATCATAAAATAGTGACCTTGTGGTACTACAAACAAATGCCCGCCTTTCATGCACGGGTAGTTATAATCAGCCTGTTCGGCACGCACCAGAATTTTATGCTTAACTTCATCAATACTTTCTTCGCGGATCTGTGTACCCGTGTAGTTGATGCCTGACCCAGAACCGATATAAATCCCATTTTTTGTATAACTTAGAGGCTTACCATTTATATAGAGCATTTTATCCCTGTATTCAATACGATCACCCGGCAAACCGATGACACGCTTTATATAATCGGTAGATGGGTCGGCAGGATACCTGAAAACTGCTACGTCGCCACGTGCAGGCTGGTTGTTATCCAGTATTTTTTTATTGATGACCGGCAATCTAATACCATAGGCATATTTATTCACCAGGATAAAATCACCCGCAAGTAAAGTGGGCATCATAGAGCCTGATGGGATCCTGAAGGGTTCAAACAAAAATGACCTCAGTAGCAGCACTATGAGTATGATCGGAAAAAAAGACCGTGCATATTCGACGACAACCGGTTCCTCATCGCCATCCAGTCTTTTCGGTTTCCATAATAAAATATCAGCAAGCCATAGCAATCCTGTGATCAGTGATGCCAGAAATAATATCGTTGGAAAATCAAAGTTCATATTTTTACCTCAGATCCATTGACAGGAACTATTTTTTATCACCTACTTTAAGTACAGCCAGAAATGCTTCCTGTGGTATCTCTACCCTGCCGACCTGTTTCATGCGTTTTTTACCCGCTTTCTGTTTTTCAAGCAACTTCCTTTTACGGCTGACATCGCCACCATAGCATTTTGCAGTTACGTTTTTACGTAAAGCCTTAACCGTAGTACGGGCAATTATTTGTGCACCAATAGCAGATTGTATCGCCACATCAAACATTTGGCGTGGAATAATTTCACGCATTTTCTCTGCCAGCTCCCTGCCCCGCCGAACACTATGCTCTTTATGTATAATGATTGACAAGGCATCAACACGCTCGCTGTTAATCAATACATCCACTTTTACCAGTTCTGCCGCCTGAAAACGCAACAATTGATAATCAAAGGATGCATAGCCACGGCTCACCGATTTCAACCGATCAAAGAAGTCCAGTACTACTTCACTCATTGGCATTTCGTAGACAATAGACACCTGCTTGCCCAGATATTGAATATCTTTCTGCACACCACGCTTTTCGATGCATAGCGTCAGTACTGCGCCAACGTATTCCTGTGGCACCAGTATATTTGCCTGAATAATAGGCTCCCTGATCTCTTCAATTTTATTCACAGCAGGCAAACTGGAAGGATTATCAATTGATAATACTTCACCGCTGGTCGTTAATACTTCATAGATAACTGTAGGCGCCGTAGTAATCAGGTCCAGATTGTACTCTCGCTCCAATCGTTCCTGAACAATCTCCAGATGCAGCATGCCTAGAAAGCCGATACGGAATCCAAATCCAAGCGCGTCAGATGTTTCGGGCTCATACTGCAAGGCAGAGTCATTCAGACGCAATTTCTGCAGCGCTTCCCTGAAGTCTTCATAATCTTCCGAACTGACAGGAAACATCCCGGCAAAAACACGTGGCTGCAATTTCTGAAAACCCGGCAAGGCCTCTTGGGAAGGATTAATCGATGTTGTCAGGGTATCACCGACCGGCGCACCATCGACCTCTTTAATGCCCGCTATGATAAAACCAACATCCCCCGCAGACAGACCATTATTATTGGTTCTTTTTGGGGTAAAGATACCCACATGGTCAACCTGATAGATCATACCTGTCGACATAACCTTGATTTTCTGCTTCGGCTTTATGCTGCCGTTGATAACACGCACCAGAGAGATAACACCGACAAAATTATCAAACCAGGAATCAATAATAAGTGCCTGCAATGGTTTTTCAGCATCACCTTCAGGAGGCGGGATTCTGGAGATCAACTGCTCAAGCAGATCTTCTACACCGATCCCGGTTTTCGCACTGACTTCAATCGCATCACCCGCTTCAATTCCAATAATTTCCTCTATCTCCTGAATCACGCGTTGTGGTTCGGCAGAGGGAAGATCTATTTTATTCAGGACTGGAACCACTTCCAGACCAAGATCAATAGCGGTATAGCAATTTGCTACACTTTGCGCCTCAACACCCTGTGATGCATCAACGACCAGTAACGCACCTTCACAAGCTGCCAGGGAGCGAGACACTTCATAGGAAAAATCGACATGCCCGGGGGTATCAATAAAATTAAGCTTGTAGGTTTTGCCATCCTTTGCCTTGTAATCCAGCGAAACGCACTGCGCCTTGATGGTGATGCCACGCTCTCGTTCCAGGTCCATGGAATCCAGTACCTGTTCCTGCATCTCACGATTAGTGAGACCACCGCATATCTGGATAAAACGATCTGCCAGGGTTGATTTCCCATGATCGATATGGGCGATGATTGAGAAGTTTCGAATATACTGCATATTATTCATTGACTAGCCGGTTCATAATAGCCCTGAATTTTTTTACATCCAGGGAGTAGTGGCAAATTTCCTGTTCCTGACAAATTAACACAGGCACCTTTAATCCATATCGTTTCTCAAGATCGCTATTTCCGTTAATATCAATTTCGATCACCTCGAAATCATATTCGTCCTTGAGTAATCTTAAGTGCTCAAGCATTTCTTCACACAGGTGGCATCCGTAACGACTGTAAACTTGACACTGGATTGACATTATTGTGGCCGTTTCTCAGCTTTCAGCCCGCATTATCACGCCTGATTGCTGATATTGACTTACCTCGGGGAAAGCAGCTGTGTTGCTCTTCGCAGAATCTGGGCATTATAAGTGTAAACGGCCTGTCAGACCAGCCCGTAGGCGGTCAAAAGCCCGGCTATTGGCAATAATGCTTAAAGTACGGAAAGATTACAGGGATCGTCGTAATATAACAGGCTGATAGCGGCTGTTTTTATCTGAATTATGCAGTAACTTTTTCAGCCAGGAAAAACTGACTACCAGGCTGGTGACGCCCAATAGAATACTGATGCCATCCCGGTGACTCCATCCCATCATGTCGTTGATACTACCACCGATTATAGCCCCGATTATCAAGGAGAATAATGGCACAATGTAAATCAGAAATGAGCCCGTCACCAGTGCATGTTCTGGAATACCAATCACCACCCGGTCACCCGCCTGTAGATGCTGAAGGTTCATCACCCTAAGCCTGTTTGGTTTACGCTTGAACCACTTTTGCAAACTGGCAGTACCACAGCCCTGGCTGGCAGAACAATGCGAACAGCTATTACTACTACTGGCCTCGAACCAGGCGTACTGATCATCGGCTTCCACAATGGTTCCAGTTTCTTCCAGCATAATTATTTCACCGGCTTGTAACGTACAGAATCTGCTATCATTTTGACAGCCGTTTTTGGTACTTCACCAACAACAGTGACATAATGATTTGACATCACCGTGGTATAGGCATTGACAGCCCCTATACTGGAAAATCCTTTCATCATGGGTTTGGTATTATTGATCTCTTCTATGTAAACAGAAACAGATGAAATACCGTCTGTAAACATTAAATGTTCAACCGGCATGCGGCTGGTTGGCAATCCATGTGTCTTATGCATCCCTTGCATATAACCTGCCGGCAAGTTCACCACAGACCAATGGCTTTTATGCTTGACTGCCGATTCAATTTTCTTGTCCTCCTTGAACCATTTATAGCCCTGGGAACTGATGGTTGGCTCAAGGCGCTCAGCCAGGATTTCATCCTTGATAGTGATCTGGGTAAACATGATTTGTTCGACGGCTTCATCATTTTCATCAACCAGATCTGATTTCAGTAACATGTCGGTTTGTTCGTCCAGCCAGAGTTGATAACCATATCGAAAAGGATCTTTCGGGTAAATCTTGATGACATTGGCTTCCCTGCCGGTCATGCGCTCTTTACCTTCAACGCTGAAATTGTAGTAACGTTTGAGATCACTGGTAACGCGTTGTAACCCGGCAGGTAAATAGTTCTGGGGACGACTTTTTTCTACGACGACCGATTGGCTGTCGGGTAATATACACACCAGACGATCATTGGTTCTGAGTATTTCGCGTGGCGTTCCAGCCAGGGAAAGCAAGCGTTCCTTTTCTTCACCATTCACATTACTGTGTACGATATGCATAGTCTCAATTTGCTTGCCATGGATAAAAACAAAAACGCCTTCATAATTCAGTGTTTTTATCGCTGTAGACATCCTTTCCAGCAACGCCAACGCTTCTTTCTCGCTGGTAGCAGACAGGGCGAGTGTACTCGTCAACAACAAGAATACAGCCAGCATATTTCTGAACAGGAACATTCTGTGCATCACCCTTACTAACCTACCATCTACTTGTTTTGCGTGGAATCATAACCGGCAATTCGGGCATAGTTGATCATTCCCTGCAAGCTAATATTGGATGTGTATTCACTGTGATTAACCAGGTAGCCATTCAGACGCATTTCAGTTTCCGGTTGCTGCATATCCCAACGAGTTCCGGATACACGCTGCAATGGTGCTGTTGACGGTGCCTGAGCGAGTCGTGGGACATCAGTTAGCGGCGATTCACCCTGACCGAGATTTTGTAAACCGATAATCGCCATCGCCGCTACCGACGCGGCAATAGCCATACCAGCTACAGGCTTCATCATCCGTGTATTCATAGAAGCCTTTGGCTTCAACGTGCTAACGGCCGGCTCCTGTTCAATCTGCTGACTGATACCGGCACGCAAATCTGTAGTGGATAAAGCAGCTATATTATTTCTCATAACATCACCAATGAGCTGGTAGCGTGACCAGGAAGACTTCAAATCATCCTCAAGCTTAAGGCGTCGAATCAACAATTCATGTTCCTGCTGATCCAGCTCGTCATCAAACATGGCTGATAATTGTTCGTTGATTTTTTCACTCATGACTACATACCTCAAATAACTCAATAACACCGGTTTTACTAAAATCCTGCCTGTTCACCAATTTAAAACTATAATAAGGGCTTCAATTTGGTGTCGATCGCTTCCCGTGCCCTGAAAATCCTCGACCGTACTGTACCCACCGGGCAATCCATCGCTGTGGCGATATCTTCATAACTCAAACCTTCCAGTTCACGCAGTGTGATCGCTGTGCGTAAATCATCCGGCAGGGCTTCTATCGCCTGGCTAACAGTCTGTTGTATCTCATCTGTTAACAAAATTCTTTCGGGCGTTGCATTTTCCCTTAAACTTCCAACATCCATAAATTGTTCAGCCTCCTGTGCATCTATATCACTGCCTGGGGGTCGTCTGTTTTGCGCCACCAGGTAATTCTTGGCAGTATTAATAGCAATACGATAGATCCATGTATAAAAGGCACTATCTCCACGAAAGTTTCCTAAAGCACGGTAAGCTTTCAGGAATGCTTCCTGGGCGACATCCTGTGCCTCATGCGGATCATGTACAAAACGGCCAACCAGGCTAATGATTTTGCTTTGATACTTCAGTACCAGTAAATCAAATGCCCGTTTATCACCATTCTGTACCTGCCTGACCAGTTCCTGGTCAATATTTTTGCCTGACATCAGGGCCTTTCCCCTCATTTCGGTAATTATCCCTGACTAACACCAATATCGACAGCGTCGTTCAGGCTAAGTTCAGCTGATATTTTATTATAATCTGACTATTTTCAACTATTTGAGTGTATTAAACAACAAAACCGCTATATTGCGGTGCAGATAGAGATAATGGATCGCCTTCGTGTCTAAATGTGGCATATCCTGAATCGATTTCACTTGCGTATACTGACATGCCATGGATCAAACCGACGTGATGCTGGCGGTTTGTATACTATTTTGATCAAGGGATGCATACCAGATGCAGAACAATTAACCACTAACGGGTCAGCTTGAACGGCTTCATGCCAAACTACAACATCAAAACTGTCAAATATGCATGCAAGACAGGCCAGCGATACCCTCTTTTGTCAGCCATCATCTATTTTCATACAAAACTGAGTTTCACAGGCATGCCTGGTGACATTATTGTCCTTCCTTGTTGATCATTTGCCATACTCTGATGCACTATTGGCTGCATGGAAAAATATAATAAATTCGATGTATTAATCGTAGGCAGCGGCGTGGCCGGTCTCAGTCTGGCATTACGCCTCGATAGTCGACTGAAGGTGGCAATATTGTCAAAAACATTGCTGTCCGAGGGCTCCAGTCTATATGCACAAGGTGGCATTGCTGCCGTACTCGATAAAGATGATAGCTTTGAATCCCATGTACAGGATACCCTCAATGCGGGTGCCGGACTCTGTTCTCCCGAAGTCGTACGCTATGTCGTCGAGCATGGCCCTGCCGCTATACAGTGGCTGATCGAACAAAAGGTTCCTTTCAGTTTTGTCGATGATGAACATCCTGAATCCGGCTATCATCTAACACGCGAAGGCGGTCATAGCCACAGGCGTGTGATTCATGCCGCTGACGCCACTGGTTATGCTGTCGAAAATACACTCGAGCAGCAGGTAAAAGCCAAAGAAAATATTCAGCTGTTTGAAAGCCATATTGCCATTGATCTGATTACTGGCGCGAAACTGGGCATGGATGAAGACAGTTGTCATGGTGCCTATGTACTTGATTGCAATCAAAACCACACAGAGGTCTTTGAAGCGCCCTTTGTAGTGCTGGCCAGCGGCGGCGCCAGTAAGGTTTACCTCTATACCAGTAATCCTGATACCTCAACGGGTGATGGCATTGCCATGGCCTGGCGCGCTGGTTGTCGAGTCAGCAATATGGAGTTCAACCAGTTTCACCCTACCTGCCTGTACCATCCTCGTGCCAAGTCTTTTCTGGTCACCGAAGCACTCAGGGGTGAAGGAGCCCGACTGTTGCTACCAGATGGCACCCGCTTTATGCAGCAATTTGATGAACGTGCCGAGCTGGCACCACGCGATATCGTCGCGCGGGCAATAGATCACGAAATGAAACGTCTGGGTGCAGACTTTGTCTATCTGGATATCAGTCATAAACCCGTCGATTTCATCA
>Ga0316205_10003460_pt1 | contig 14912 bp, 9 predicted proteins | sample 3monthpyrite_MG_FD_204941 | JGI IMG/M metagenome (GOLD analysis project Ga0316205, IMG submission 204941) | Microbial mat bacterial communities from mineral coupon in-situ incubated in ocean water Damariscotta River, Maine, United States -... | ecosystem: Environmental > Aquatic > Marine >... | reverse complement strand
GATAATGCGTGAACACACTTTTTCTTGAAATGACTGCTGATTCACGAGCATACACAAGTCAATAACGGGCGTCATGATGCCTCTGAAATTCATCATGCCGGCAACATATTTTTCGGTTCTTGGTATTTGAGTAAAATTAACCAGAGGTAATATCTCAATTACATCCTGCGTGTTGATGGCAAAATTTTCTTTGCCTATAAAAAATACCAGAAATTGTTGTTTTGCCATATTATTTCACTTTGAAAATTGAGACGGCTTGTTGCAAGCTGTTGGCCGCCCCTTTCAGGCTCTGAATAGATTGATTAGAGTGTCTTAGTGAATCAGCTGTTTGATGTGCTGTGTCGTTCAATTGAATCATGCTATCTGTTATTTGTTCACTACCCAGTGACTGTGATTGCATGCCTTCAGTTACATTTTCAAAACGTGGCGTTAGTGCCTGTACTTCATTGATGATATTGCCAAGTTGATTGCCAATGGTACCTATTTCATCTACACTTTTTGTTACATCATCCGAGAATTTATCCATTCCCATAACACCTGCGGAAACAGCAGACTGCATTTCCTTGACCATTTGTTCTATATCCCAGGTTGCCACGGCGGTCTGGTCTGCAAGACGTCTGATTTCTGTCGCTACTACAGCAAATCCCTTGCCATATTCGCCTGCTTTCTCTGCCTCGATAGCAGCATTGAGTGACAGCAGGTTAGTTTGATCGGCGACCTTGTTAATGGTTGTCACAACAGTGTTAATGTTGCTGGCCTTTTCATTTAATACTGCCAGTTTTGATGCGATGTTATCTGTTGAGTTACGCATGTGTCGCATTGCTTCTTCCATGTGAGAGAGAGATTTTTGACCGTCGGTTGCTGAATTTGCTGTGCTCTCGGAGACTTCGCTAATTTCTTCCATCGTCCTGAGAAGTTCTTTGTTGGTGGCAGAAATCTCAGTGACAGTCGCCATGATTTCATTTGTACTTGCGGCTTGCTCACTGACTGTTGCCTCTTGTTGTTTCGCGGTAGACGCAATTTCTGTTGCAGAAGAATTAACCTGGATACCGGATTGTTGCACTTTTGAAACCAGTGTATTGAGCTGATCAATCATCGCTTGTGTATGTTGTGCGAGTTTATCGATGTCATCATCACCATCGAATGATGTGATCCTTCCTGTCAGGTCACCTTTGGCAGCCTGGGTAACCACTTCAACCATGATATTTATTTTTCGACGTAATTCTTCAGTAATTTCCTGTTCACGCAGGATGGTGTTTTGTAATGCTTTACTCATTACTTCAAGTGTTCTGGCAACATTATTGACGGCGTCATCACTGTCACTAGATGAATCATCCAGGGAGTTCAAGTCATCGGTGGCAACATTTTCCATTACCTTTTTGATTGATGCGATACCACTATCGACAGCTTTGCTCATAGGTTTGATGATGCCGGACATCAATAAATAAGCCAGTAATGCGACGCCGACCATGGCGAGCAGTAACATCGAGACAACAATAATGGTTGTGTTATTCGCTGTGTCTACCAGTTCGTTACTGATGGCGGTAATATCGCGAGTCTGGGTTTCAGTTAACAGATCCAGGTTTTTGTTTAATTTTTCAAGTAACGGACCAATTTTGGTACGAATCATATAGGCATCCTGTCGCCATTTGTGGCTCCCATGTAACTCTATTACTTGGTCCAGCTTATCAGGGAAAGATGACAGGCTATTTGATATTTGTTCAAATGCATCGGCTTGTTCCAGTGTTAATAGGTCAACATAATTAGCCTGAATATCTTTATAAATATTATTAAATATTTCACGATAATTTCTTATCTCATCCAGTGCTGGCTCGTTTCTGAAGCCCAGGTATGCACGAATACCATTCATTAAACGTGACCAGGAATAACGCATGTCGTAGATGGCTGTTTCTAATTTGATATTTTTCTTTCGATCGGTCTGTTCAGCTTCGGATGATATCATTACGGCAATGTTTTGAAGTATGCTCTGGCTGACCGGATTAATATTGGCAGATGATTGACTCATGCCGGGGAAATTTTTCTGGCTGTCAACCGCAAATTCCAGCATGGAATCTTTAAAACCTTTAAAGACATTGAAATCATCTTCAATACGACTGATTAGCAAGACACTGCTGGTATTGGCCTTGATTGTTTGTTGAGCACTTAATTTTTTGATTAATGTTTCTGCCTGGATTAATTTTTTTTCAAATGCTTCTTTATGATGTTTTTCTTTGCTTAATAAATAGAAACCCAGGCCAGACAGGGATTGTTCTATCGTTTTTGATAATTTCATTGCGTTGATGACAGCAACCTGATGTTCGGTGACAACAATATGGGCTGATTCCTTTATCCCGAGTAAACTGTAGAGGGTTTTTACTGCAATGAGAGCGAGAATGACCAGCATAACGCCAAATCCGGTTAGCATTTTCTGTTTAATACTCATTTTTTTCATTTGGTCAAAAATCGTCGCCATGATTGAATTCCTGTTCTTTAAAATTGTTATTTCTATGCCGTTATCGCGGTTAAAATGATCAGTAATTTATTGAATTTATTGATTTGTTTTACTGAAACACTGCATTCACACAGAATTTATCGGCTTTTATGGATTAAAACTTTAGGGATTTGACAGGAAAAGAAGTAATTATGGATATCGTAAGCTTATGATCTATATCAAAATTATTAATTCAGCTTTAGTTTGAGAGAATAAATCAACTCAAGTGCCTGACGAGGAGTCAGGTTGTCGGGATCGATATCAATGACAGCCTGCTCAAGCGGGCTGGGTTCAGACTCTGAGAATAATGAGTATTGTTGTAGTGGCTCTGGGCTGATTTGTGATGAGTGATGTTGTTTTTCCAGTTCACTCAGGCATTGTTTGGCAAACGTAATAACCTCAGCTGGCAGACCAGCTAGTGCCGCAACATGCAGCCCATAACTACGATCAGCGGGGCCATCTTTGACGGCGTGTAGGAAGACGATACTTTCTCCATGTTCAATCGCATCGAGGTGTACGTTTTTAATGTGAGCATGATTGCTTTCGAGTTCGGTAAGTTCGAAATAATGCGTAGCGAACAGCGTAAAGGCGCCAATTTTATTGGCCAGATGTTCAGCGCAGGCCCATGCCAGTGATAAACCATCATAGGTGCTCGTGCCACGACCGATTTCATCCATCAGGACAAGGCTATTGGCAGTCGCATTGTTGAGTATGTTGGCCGTTTCTGTCATTTCGACCATGAAGGTTGAGCGGCCGCTGGCCAGATCATCAGATGCCCCGATGCGTGTAAAGATTCTGTCGATCGTGCCAATACTGGCTGATTCTGCAGGTACAAAACTACCGATAAACGCCATGAGTGTGATCAATGCTGTCTGACGCATATAGGTGGATTTACCGCCCATGTTGGGTCCGGTAATCATGAGCATATGGCGCTCTTGATTCAGTAAAGTGTCATTTGGAACAAAAACCTGTTCGGATACTTTTTCAACCACAGGATGTCTGCCACCTTCTATGTGTAAGCCGCTATCCGTACTGAGTGTTGGTCTGACATAGTTGAGGCTCTGCGCACGTTCGGCCAGATTGCACAATACATCGAGTTCAGCTAACCCTTCGGCACACAGTGCCAGGTCCTGATGTGATTGTGCCAGTGTTTGCAGCAGGTTTTCATATAAGAACTTTTCTCTAAGCAGTGCTTTTTCACGTGCACTCAGGACTTTATCTTCGAACGACTTCAGATCTGGCGTGATATAGCGCTCAACATTTTTGAGTGTTTGCCTGCGAATATAGTCATCGGGCACATTGACTGCCTGCGCTTTTGAAATTTCGATGTAATATCCATGCACACGGTTATAACTCACCTTGAGTGTATTGATGCCAGTGCGTTGTTTTTCTTTTTCTTCAAGATCAATCAGGAATTGATCTGCATGTTGACTCAAAGCTCGGAGTTCATCCAGCTCGGCGTCAAAACCGGTGGCAATCACACCGCCATCGCGTATCAGCATAGGGGGTTGTTCGATGATCGCTTTTTGTAGCAAGGCGACTGTGTCCGGGTGTTCACTGATGGATTGCGCGATATTGACCGCCAGGTCATTTTGCAGTTTCGCCAGTTCCGATTGCAAGGATGGCAATACCTGCAATGATAACTTGAGCGTAGCAAGGTCACGAGGTCGTGCACTGCCCATAATAATGCGCGTGAGTATCCGTTCAATATCACCAATGCTCTGCAACAGAGGCTGTATGGCAGTGTAAGCTTGTTGTAACAGTATCTCTTCGATGCAATCGAAACGTTGATTGAGTAAGTTTGTGTCGCGTAGCGGTCGGTTAATCCAGCGACGCATCAAGCGGCTACCCATGCAACTGGTGCAATTATCAAGAATCCCTGCCAGCGTGTAATCATGCTGGTCAGACAGGCTGCGATCAAGTTCGAGATTACGACGAGTCGCAGCATCGAGTATCACTGCCTGCTCGCGGTACTCAACCGATAGTTTATTAATATGAGGAAGGCTGGTACGTTGTGTTTCCTTTGCATAATGTATCAGACAACCAGCGGCACTAACGGCAATGGGTAACTCATCGCAACCAAAGCCGGATAAGTCATGCGTATTAAACTGTTCTGTTAATAAACGTGTGGCGGTACTGAATTCAAAATCCCAGGGCGGACTGTATTTAAAACCAGTCGCATTTTTCAGTGTATTGGCGACGGTACTTTCTTCATTCACAAGCAATTCGGCAGGACTGATACGTTCAAGTTCACTGAGCAAGGCTTCAAGCCCGGTGACCTGTAAAATATTAAACCGGCCATTGGTGATGTCGAGCGAGGCGAGGCCAAATGTATTTTCAATCTGGTTAACTGCGCACAGTAGATTATCCTTGCGGTCTTCGAGTAGTGATTCTTCGGTGATGGTGCCGGGTGTAATAATCCTGACAACCTGACGTTCAACCGGGCCTTTACTGGTAGCAGGGTCGCCTATTTGTTCACATATCGCAATCGACTCACCCAACTTGACGAGCTTGGCCAGATAGCCATCGGCCGCATGATAGGGAAGGCCGCACATCGGTATGGGTTCACCCGCAGACTTTCCTCTGGACGTCAGTGTAATATCCAGCAAGCGGGCAGCCTTGCGTGCATCGTCAAAAAATAGCTCGTAAAAATCCCCCATGCGGTAAAAAACAAGTATATCAGTATGTTGCGCCTTAATTCGCAAGTACTGTTGCATCATAGGTGTGTGTTGTTCAGTTTTGCTCTTCATTAATCTGTATTTTATTCTTATAAGCGCATAATAACTATAGCTTTTTTATTTTTCTTATTTCTGAAGCATCCAGATGATTGCATGAAATTTCATGACTTTCAGAAAAAAGTGTAAGTAAATAAAATCTAATTATATCTTAGTGAGATCAAATAATCTGAATAAAAGAGTTATTTATGTTTTCAAATGAAAAAGCTCTTTTGAACTCAAGAAAAATATCGGCAGAATTAAGATAAAAGGGGGGGTGATAAATTTTAATTCTTGCTACAACTTTATTATTTGACTGTCGAGATAAATAATTTATCTGTTTTTCCTTTAGTCTGGTTTCACAAAAGAACTCTCTAGTAGATATTATCTCAAGCTTTGATTAAGCATTATTTTTTGAAGATAAGCTTTTTCTTAATACAAGATAACCGATAGCACCAGAAGCTAATGAGCCGATTAAAATGCCTAGTCGTTCATCATATAACTGATTGACACTTGTTTCTTCAAAAGCAAGTGAGCCTATGAATAAACTCATAGTAAAACCAATTCCACAAAGTGCAGCAGTGCCATACAAAGATATCCAGGACATGTCACTTGGTAATTGGGTGAGTTTTAATTTTATTGCCAGCCAGCAAAATCCAAAAACACCGACTTGCTTGCCAATTAACAAGCCGAGTGCAATGCCTAATGGTACACCATGCAAGAGTTGTTCAGTGCCAACGCCAGTCAAATTAATGCCCGCATTTGCAAAGGCAAATACCGGTAGCACGAAAAAAGCCACAAGTGAATGAAGATCGCGCTCCATGCGTTTTAACGGGGAGTAATTTGGATCTGTTTTTGAACGCATGGGAATAAACATGGCGAGGATAATACCCACTAAAGTTGCATGCACACCTGATTTCAGCATCGCAACCCACATAATAACACCTACTATTATATAGACACTTGTCGATGCAGGGTTTCGCTTATTTATCCAAAAAAGAATAGGCAAACAACAAAGAACAATGGTCAGTGAAGTGACAGATACATTTGCGGTATAAAAAATGGCGATGATGATAATGGCTCCTACATCATCAAAAATAGCTAATGAAGTCAGAAAAACTTTTAAACTGGTAGGTACTTTTGATCCCAACAAGCTCAATACGCCTAGTGCAAAAGCAATGTCTGTCGCGGTCGGAATTGCCCAGCCTTTTAATGCAGTATCATCATCAAAATTTAAATATATATAAATGAGGGCTGGGACGACCATACCACCTAATGCAGCAAATCCAGGTAGAATGACATTTTTTCTATTAGATAATTCGCCTTCAATAAATTCCCGCTTTAGCTCAAGACCAATCATGAAGAAAAATACGACCATTAAACCATCATTTATCCAGAGTAATAGCGGCTTTGCAATTTCCAATGCACCAATTTTTATTTCAACAGGTGTATTAATTAATAGAGCGTAATAACCTTGTAGTGGTGAGTTGGCTAATATGATGGCAAGTACGGCAGTAAACATGAGAACAATGCCGCCAGCAGACTCGAGTCGTAAAAAGTTAGATAAAAATGTCTCTCGTAAATTTTTCATAACGTAATCAGTTCTGGATACATAATTCTACTTTACATGGAGTAAAAATATTAAGTCATTGAAATATTCAATATAAACCATTGTTATCTATAAATGAATGGACGAGTAATTTCATTAATCTATTTATAATTATTTTTGTACAATTTATTAAGTTTTCATCGCTACAATATGGCTTTACTTTTGTCTTTGACTTTTAATCAGCAGGATAGACGATAGTCTATCGATTATCTGATTAATATTTATTTGTATACAACTATAGAATTCCCTAATATTTTCCACTGTAAAATATAGGTATGTCTCGATGGGTAATTTTGAAGAAAACAGTGAATAACATATGGTAAAACTTAAGACATATGTTTATATCGATTCATTGCAGCCACAGTTAGCAGAATATATGGCTTCTGTGTCTCAGGGTTTTCCTCCTGTACCGGGGGATGCTTGTCTGTGGGTTGAGGTTTCACCAGGTATGGCAATTCATCGTGTAACAGATATTGCATTAAAAGCATCCCAGGTAAAATTGACTCAACAAATTGTTGAGCGCGCATATGGTTCAATGGTTATACACCATAGAGATCAAAGTGATGTGATTGAGTCAGGAAGAATATTGCTATCGAGTATAGATGCTGATGTAAACGATCGAGAGCATTGTGAGATTCAATGGCGTGACATAATTTATGGGATGACATCCGATCACGCCGTTTTGATTAACCGCCAACATCGGGGCGGTTCAATGATATTGCCTGGCCAAAGCATGTTTATTCTCGAAGCTCAGCCTGCCGGTTATATTGTCTATGCTGCTAACCAGGCAGAGAAAGCAGCTAATATTACATTGGTTGATGTGCGTGCAGTAGGTGCCTACGGTCGATTAACAATATCAGGGAATGAGGCGGATGTAGAAGAAGCTGCCGCCGCAGCGATCAGGGCATTAGAAAATCCATCAAGGACATAATCTATGCATCGACTGGAACTTTTAAATTTGTTAAGAGAGCATCGTACGCGATTTATGGAAGAATCGGGGTATGTGAAGCGTGCGATAGGGTATATCAAAGAGCATGAAGATTGCTTTTATCGTGAATTATGGCCTGTGCATGTTACTGGGTCAGCATGGGTAGTCAGTCCAGATCATAATCGAATCTTAATGATGCATCATAAGAAGCATAATCAATGGTTCCAGCCTGGTGGTCATGCAGATGGTGATGCTGACATTGTACGTGTTGCATTACGAGAAACATCAGAAGAAACAGGTATTGATTTATCACAAATCAAATTACTGGATTTAAATGTATTTGATGTTGATATACATAGCATCCCAGCTATGGGCCATGAGCCACAACATTATCATATTGATATCAGGTTCTTAGTGGAAATTGATGATAGCGAGCCGGTGCCCGGTAATGATGAATCGCATCAAGTACTATGGGTTAGTTTGTATGAAGTCACTCGTTATAATAATAACCGTTCAACTTATCGTATGCTTGAGAAAACGCGTAAACTTCGCAACATGTTAGTTGCTTGAGAAATATTGCAGTAGTGAATTAACGATAAAATAGTCTATCTCGAATTTCTTGCGCAGTTTCTCAGCACTCACTCTGATTACGATACTTCATTAGATTTTCATGAATGCGTGGATATTTGATGGCGAGTATACTTGCGGCAAACAATGCGGCATTGACAGCGCCATTTGGTCCAGTATTAAACATCTTGATCTGATTGCTTTTGTTGTTATCTGAATATGAATCACTAATATTTTTCTTCTTAGTAGAGGAATTTATTTGTATACCAAGTACGGGCACCTCTGTCTTAGAAGCAATAATTCCAGGTAAATACGCCTTTTCCGTTGGGCCGGTGATGATTATTTCGAGACCGCGATTTATAGCTTTACTTGCATATTCATGTAATTGTTTAGAGCCTTTATTTGCTGTGATGATACGAGATTCATAGTGAATACCCAATTGGGCAAGTAATTTCGCTGTGTGTTTCATCGTGCTCCACTGAGATCTTGAGCCTAAAACAATTCCGACATGCATATTGTTACCCTCTTATAAAAGCATATAAATAATTTACATGCTAGTTAATAGATTATTGTTCAAAGGTAACGTTATTAATACTGTAAGAATAATCAAATAATCCTAATGATAGTATAGATAACTATCTATAAAACAAAAAACATATTTCAATTAGTTATATGAAGTTTTATGTATTAACGTGAGCCGCGATTAATTCATTAATAGCTCCAGTAGTGTTTATTTGATTATTGTTAAGGTGTGTGTGGCTGACAATTATTTTATTTTTAATCTAAACACAACAGAGTGAAATCATTTAGTGAGATGTTTTTTGCTCTCTTGATTTAATGCACATAATCAATATTGAACATGGCGTTTGAAGCAATTTTTCATACATAGATAAGAATCTATGAAATATCAATAAAATATCAATTGGAACAATGTGTGGAACTTATCCTATGATTTATCACAGTTAATCAACAAATATATTTTAGCAACTACCAAAGAGACAGGAGTAGACAATGTCAGATAAAGCTTATGAAGCGGGCGTTAAGGAGTACCGCGAAAAATATTGGACACCAGATTATGCGCCACTTGATACTGATCTGTTGGCATGTTTCAAAGTAACGGGTCAACCTGGTGTTCCTCGTGAAGAAGTTGCTGCTGCTGTAGCAGCAGAAAGTTCTACAGGAACATGGAGTACGGTTTGGTCAGAGTTTTTAACCGATATGGAATTTTATAAAGGTCGTGCATATCGCATCGAAGATGTACCGGGTGATTCTGAATCATTCTATACATTTATTGCATACCCATTGGATTTATTTGAAGAAGGTTCGATTGTAAACGTACTGACTTCATTGGTTGGTAATGTATTTGGTTTCAAAGCACTTAAACATCTGCGATTGGAAGATATTCGTTTCCCAATGGCATTTATCAAGACCTGTGGTGGACCACCAGCAGGTATACAGGTTGAGCGTGATCGTTTAAATAAATATGGTCGACCATTACTTGGTGCGACAGTTAAGCCAAAATTAGGGTTGTCAGCTAAAAACTATGGCCGTGCTGTTTATGAATGTTTGCGTGGTGGTTTGGATTTAACGAAAGATGATGAAAATGTAAACTCTCAACCTTTTATGCGTTGGCGTGATCGCTTCGAATTTGTTGCCGAAGCAATTAGAAAAGCTGAAATGGAGACAGGTGAGCGTAAAGGTCATTACTTAAACTGTACTGCGGCTACACCTGAAGATATGTATGAACGCGCTCAATTCGCTAAAGAATTAGGCATGCCTATTATAATGCATGACTTCCTTACCGGTGGCTTCACCGCGAATACAGGCCTGGCAAACTTCTGCCGTAAAAATGGCATGTTGTTACATGTTCATCGTGCAATGCATGCGGTTATCGATCGTCATCCGAAGCACGGTATTCACTTCCGCGTATTAGCTAAATGTTTACGCCTATCTGGTGGTGATCAACTTCATACGGGTACGGTTGTAGGTAAACTTGAAGGTGACCGTAATTCAACGCTCGGTTTTGTAGATCAGCTACGTGAATCATTCGTTCCTGAAGATCGTTCACGTGGCGTGTTCTTTGATCAGGATTGGGGTTCTTTACCTGGTGTCTTTGCCGTTGCATCTGGTGGTATTCATGTTTGGCATATGCCTGCGTTACTTAACATCTTTGGTGATGACTCAGTACTTCAGTTTGGTGGTGGTACTCAAGGTCACCCATGGGGTAATGCAGCGGGTGCAGCAGCTAACCGTGTTGCGTTGGAAGCTTGTGTTAAAGCGCGTAACGAAGGTCGTGAGCTTGAGCGTGAAGCGCGTGACATTCTTGGCGCGGCAGCTCGTACCAGTCCTGAGCTGGCGATTGCAATGGAAACCTGGAAAGAAATCAAGTTTGAGTTTGAAACTGTTGACAAACTAGATGTTTAAAGTTGTTGATGAATTGGACTCGCTTTTTTTGAGTAGAGCCCGGTTATTTAGCGACTTAACAAGATATTGATAACGAGGATATAACTATGTCAAATTATACTGAGGGTGATTTTCAAACTGCCCATACGTTGGAAACTTTCGGCTTTTTACCAAAGTTGACACAAGAAGAAATTCACGCACAGATTGCTTACATTATTGGAAATAACTGGACACCTGCGATTGAGCATGAACATCCAACTGCTTCCAGTAATCATTACTGGACTATGTGGAAGCTACCATTCTTTGGTGAACGTGATCTTGGTCGAGTAGTTGCTGAGTTAGAAGCGTGTGGTCGAGCATATCCTGATCACCACATTCGTTTACTTGGTTACGATAACTATACACAAAGTCAAGGTGCGGCTTTTGTGGTCCGCGAAGGACGCGTGTAAGGCGTGATATTAATGCCTGTATTAACAGGTAAATAAAGACAATCACAAACATGATGATGCGATGGGGTTAACAATGGCACAAACAGCAACAAGTAAAAGTGCACGCAAAGCTTCTTTGGAAAGACGTCGTGCTTTGACCACAAAGGGCAAAGCGGCGCTCACCGGCGGAAGAGTAGCGAGTACTTCGCAATCCAAACCAGTGACCACTGCTGTGGTAAGTACACCGGCACAAGCTTCGTCAATGACGGGGCGGGCTGCTTCACGTGCTCGACGTGATGCAATGTCAAACAGTGGTAAAGCGGGACTAGCTGTTACAGATCGTATACGTTCTGTACCTGCCAGGACGACCTCATCTGCAGCATCACAGGCTGTTCAAGTTGATGCGTCTGTAGATATTGAAAAGTCGCAAGGTTGTGGTTGTGGTTGTAATGGCACTAAAGCGACATGTGGTGAAACGCGTGAAGCTTCAGTAACTGTTGCCAAGAGCACGATTATACCAAATAAGAAAATGCAAAAAGCTGCGCGTAGTGCAGCTCGGATTGCCTCTTTAGCTCGACGCGAAGCAATGTCGGCTCGTGGAAAAGCCGGGATTAGTTCTAATGGTACTTCTGCGGCACAAAATGCAAGGGCAGCAAACCCTGGTATATCAAGCCGTGAGCTAGCGCAAACATTACGTGAATCACGTAGTCGCTCGGGTAAGTCAGGTAAAAAATCTGAGCCTTGTGGTCGTCAGAGATCAAAAAAATCTGACAATGGCGCTGCAAAAGATGCTCCATGGAAAGTTGGCGTAAGTGAGACGGCGCATGGACAAACATTAACAGGCACGATGGTAGGACGCAGTAAAAGTGTTACAGGTGATGAAGCAAGTACTTGTCGCGATGTTACAGGCACTGAATACATGGGCGCAGATCTGTTTCGTGAATTCTGCCAGGCTGATGTCACACCATCGACGGCGCCTAAAGTTAAAGTAACAACGACATCTCATGGTAATACCGTTAGTGGTGACAGAGTAGGTCGTGGTCAAAATGTCACAGGAAATGAAGCGGGTACATGTAAGAGTGTTACCGGTGATGAATACACTAGTGCCGAGCAGTCACAGGGTTACTGTGGCGAGTTCGCAAAAAAATCACCGCGAAAAGTTTCTATGGTCGAAACAATGAAAGGCGAATCAGTGACAGGTACTAACGTTGGGCGCTCAGAAAAAGTGACGGGTGATGAACCTGGTATGAGTCGCTCATTGACTGGAACGCAATATACAAAACCAGAAGAAATCGGTAATGCACCATCAAAAGTTGGTATGAGTGCAACATTACGTGGTGGCAGTGTGACTGGCAGCATGATCGGTCGACGCGAGCGTATGACGGGTGATGAAGCAGGTAGTTGCAGAAACGTTACCGGCGATGATTATGTTGGACAAGAGCAATACAACGGTTTTTGCAGTGCAAATACTGAAGCACCAACAGATCAGAAAGTAGGTGTTTCAAAAACAGGTAAAGGCTTGTTTGTAACCGGGACTATGACCGGTCGAACAAATCAAGTTACAGGTAATGAGCCAGGTAGCTGTAAAGCCGTAACAGGTACTCCTTACGGTGGTGCTGAGCAGTCGGAAAATTTTTGCCAGGCTGAAGACGTAGCAATGGCGAGTGCTCGCAACAAACAATTAAGAAGTACACCAGCCATGCCATTAACGGGTATCCAGCCCGGTGTTGGTGGCGTGATGACGGGTGCAGATAAGGGTGCATGTGAACAAGTATCTGGCACACCTTATGTAGGCGCTGATCAGTTTGCTGATGCATGTCCATCAACACCGGCAACAACAGCAAGTCCTGATTTTCCTCAGGTAGTTGGTGGTAATTCGGTAGGGCAACAATTCAGTGTAAGCACACCGTCAGGTGGTGCAGCAGCTGCTACAGGTTCAACCGGTGTTACAGGAAAGCAAAGCGGACAAAGTCATATAACAGGTCCATTTGGTATGGCAACCGGCAAAGTAACCGGTACAGAAGATGCCCGTTTTGGTAAAGGAAATGTTAATGCGACTGAAATGAGGCCAGCACCTGTTGCTCAGGTTGAAGGTAGAGATAAATCACGTATATCAGGTGGAGGTCAGGATACGGGTTTAAATATTACCGGTGATGACTGGGGAAGAGGTAAGCATGTTACTGGCACTGAAGGTATGTCAGCAACAAAACGTAACCCAACTATACGGGCGAATAACTCAATGGCCACCATGCAAGAAATGGCGGAAATTGCACAAAAACGTAATGAAGAAATGGCGCTACCTAACAGTAAGGTTACGGGTAGTAGTGGTAATACGGATAAAGGATCTCTGATTACTTATTCTGGAGGAGCTCGCGGTTAATTAAGGAGAAATCCAATATTAATCTCGGTAAATGAGCACTATGTTAAACAGTCGCGCTAAGCAACAAGCTTCAAACAACTTGAGCCAGATCTCGACCCCACTTGGTCGTCCTGGTGATAGAGCTATGAAGACTGCGCAGACAACAGAGTCTAATTACTCTGCAAGTGTGCCGATGAAGGCTGCGCCCATGAATATTACCCATGGTTTAACTAATGCACAGGAAAATACGTGGTTGTATGCGTATGAAAGTAGCGTAAGAGAATCGTTTGACAATATCGTTCCAACGTTGAAACAAATTTCAGCGTTGCAACATGAAGCAAATTTTGAACAACAAGCTCAACAATTAGCACGTACACAGCTTGGTTTTGAATTGCCTGAATTGCTTTTAAACGATGCCTGGGTTGAACAGTTGGACATGCGAAGTTTATTCGCGTGGAGTATTTTTGAAACTTACCATCGTTTTTGTGATGAAGTGTTTACACGTGACCCACTTGGTCAGAATAGTACTGATGCCAGCTTTCAGAGCTTTATTCAGGAATGTGGTTTTCACATGGTTGATGTTTCACCATGTGCAGATGGTCGTTTGGCGCATGTTATTCGATATGTATTACGTATGCCATACAAAGAAGTGCGTCGCCGTTCTTATGCTGGTGCAATGTTTGATATTGAAGACAGCCTTGAAAAATGGGTTAAGACAGAGTTGCTACGTTATCGTGAGGGTAAACCTAACACAGCAGATGTAGCAACACGTTATTTGAAAACAGTGGTTTATCATCACAGTTCTGTTGACCCAGCTCATCAAGGTTGTGCTGCACACGGTTCGGACACAAAAAAAGCAGCGCAAGGTGGTTTAGATCGTTTAATGGGGTTTAAGCAAGCAGTAGAAAACACACATTGCTGTGGTGCATCTATCGATTGTTTATTGATCGGTATGGATACTGATACAGACGGCATTCGTATTCACATGCCAGATGTGAATGGCGATATTGATTTAGAAAACTATGTTGATAGTTTGGAAGTGTTTGATGCCACAGCCAGCATGAGTGTAAATGATGCAGAACAGTGGATAGCGGATCATATTAAGCACGAAGGTGGTAACGCATTAACAGAGGGCATGGAACGTTTTATGTCATATCTGCTGAAAAATAATATGTCTCAAGTGGAATACGTTCGCGGCTATTACGGTGGTTGTTATAGCGACATGGGACACGCAGAGCGTTTTATTGGTGCTGGTATTGGTTTTGAAGAAATACAGTTACGTAATTTGACATTTTTTTCTTATCTCAACACGGTTGAGGAATCGGCAACAGATTTGGATGTGGGTATTAGTATTTTTACTGGTTTAAATGTTTCACATGGACTGCCAGTGCCGATAGTTGTTCGTTACGACTA
>Ga0316205_10003459_pt1 | contig 14914 bp, 4 predicted proteins | sample 3monthpyrite_MG_FD_204941 | JGI IMG/M metagenome (GOLD analysis project Ga0316205, IMG submission 204941) | Microbial mat bacterial communities from mineral coupon in-situ incubated in ocean water Damariscotta River, Maine, United States -... | ecosystem: Environmental > Aquatic > Marine >... | reverse complement strand
AGCGCCGCGGACATCATCGATGTCATCTATACCGGCGAATTGATTGACGGTTATTGGGTTGAGTATTCTGACGACGCCGTGACCTGGACACAATTCGAGGGCCGGTGTGATTTTGGCAGTAATGGCGAGGCGCGATCACGGCGCCAGGCCTGTGACCCAGGCGAAACGGTGACAGCGCGTTATTGGCGCGTTTATCAAACGCCCACCGCGGCCGGCCTTTTCACATCGCTGGCGGATTTCGATCTATGGGTGGAGAACGGGACAGAAAGCGCCGTTGCCGGTTTCGAGTTCTCGTATTCGTCGGATGCGGATTACGCGATTTTTGCGACCGATCAAAACATGGACATATATTCGGCCGGCGTGCGTGTCGCATCCGTCAAGATCCCGCACACGTCCGCGCAATTGGCCACGATCAGCGACACGCAATCGCTTGATACCCTGCTTTTGTTTCATGGCGATGTCGCGCCCTGGCGCGTGTTCCGCCAAGGCCTGGACGCTGAATGGGATTGGCGCACGCAGGCCTGGGAGCAGGTGCCTGATGTCGATTTTGGCGATAAAACCTATACGAACGGCACCAATGAAGTTCAGGAAATATACTTTGATGGCATGACAAGCGGCGTGGAGCGGTTCACGCTCCAGGTGGGTGAAGAATTATCCGGCGTGATCACCTATTCTAGCACGTCCGCGACCATGATCTCAAACATTGATACCGCCCTGGAGGCGCTTGATGATGTTGGCTCTGGCGGCGTGACCGTCACCAACATTGGCACGGACAATTATTCGATACAATTCACCGGCGCCCTGGCCGGTCAACGCGCCTGGCCTTTGATGGCCAGCAAGCTGATCAATCCAGGCACCGGCGATGAAGTGTTGCAATTGACGCGGACCCAGGAAGGCAAGGAAGGCGGCGAGGCGATCATGTCGAGTGTTCGCGGCTGGCCATCTTGCGGAACATTTTACCAGGGCCGCACAATTTTGGGCGGCTTCCGCGACCGGCCGTCCTCTTTGCTGTTTTCTGTCGTGGGCGATTTCTTCAACCTGGATACGCGCATCGATCAAGCTGATGGGGCTTTCGAGTTGCGCATGGATTCCGACCAGGTGAAACGGATCCGGCGATTATTCCCGGCGCGTCACTTGCAGATCTTCACCGACGATGCCGAGTTTTACATTGCTGATCGGTCGATTTCAAAGACGGGCGCGATCTCTGCGACACTGGCCACGCGCCGGGGCATTGCCGAAGGTTTTGACGTTTTCGAATTGGATGGCGCCACGCTGTTTGTCCAGGAGGGCGGTGAAGCGGTCCGTCAATTCCTGTTCGCAGATTCCGAGCAAAATTATCGCGCGGATTCGGTATCGCTCCTGTCCTCGCATCTGATGGTGTCGCCGGTCTCCTGGGCGCGTGTCCGCGGCTCGCAGACCAATGGGCCGGATCGCGTCTGGATGGCGCGCGCCGATGGATCTGCGGTGGTTTTAACAGCAATGCCAAGCCAACAGATCAACGCCTGGCACCCGGTAGCGACCGATGGCCTGGTCAAGGCCTTTGCGGTCGAGGGCCGGTCAACGGTTTATGCGGCGATCAAGCGCACGATTGACGGATCTCCGGCCTATCGCATCGAGATCTATGACCGCGATGCGCTCTATGATGGTCAGAAAACCGTTGTCCTGGGCGCGCCGGCTTCCAGCGCGGCGGGCTTTGATCATCTGGAAGGTGAAACAATTGAGTTGTGGATCGATGGTCACCCTGGCGGCACGGCCGTTGTGGCCTCTGGATCTGTCGCCCTGCCTTTTGATGGGACTACGATCAAGGCCGGCCTGGGCTATGATTGGCGCTATACGACATTGCCATTACGCGCCGAAGGCCTTGGCGGCTCTGTGATGAACCGCATGAAGCGCCTGTTTTCCGCCGTGTTGAGCGTGACCGGCGCCGGCGCCGTACAGGTCGCAGCCAACGGCACCGGCGCGCGCACTGTGCCGCTGCGCAGTTATGGTCCTGGCGGGCTTGGTGCCACCGATGATGACCTGTTCACCGGCGAGCGCCGCGTGGAGGGTTTGTTGGGTTGGTCCACTGCTGGTCAAGTTACTGTAAGCCAACCGTATCGCGCGCCGTTTTCGCTGCGCGCGCTGTTGGTCAATGCGAGGATTTAGATATGCACTTAGCACTTGCGGCCGTTGCGGCCATTGGTCCCGCGGTTTCGGCTATCGGCGGCGCGGCGGCTTCGGCGGGCGGCGCTGTCATGGCGGCCGGCTCCAGCGTGGCGGGCGGCATTGGCTCGATGTTGGGCATGGGCGGCGCGGCCGGCGCATCCGGCGCGGCGGCTTCGGGCGCGGCTGGTGCAACATTCAATGCCGGCGTGGCCTCGGCGTCTGTGGGCGGCGCGGCCGCATCGGGCGGCATGTCCATTATGAATATGGTGCAGATTGGATCCTCGCTGTCGTCCGGCCTGTCGGCAATCTCCGGCGCGTCATCCCAGGCGGCCGCCCTGGAGCAATCGGCCGCGGCCCAGGAATCGCAGGGCCGGGCCGAGCGCCTGGATTCGCTGCGCGCGGCTAACGATTTGAAACGCGACATGCTCGAAGTGATCGGGCGCCAACGTGTCGCCTTTGCCGCATCGGGTATTGATTTATCGTCTGGCCTGGTATCGAGCCGCGCGCGCGTGGCGACACGTGAGGCGGATCGCCAGGTATCGGGCACGCTGGAAGCCGGCCAAACAAATGCGGCCGCCAGGGCCCGCAATGCCAGATCGATGCGCAAACGCGCTTCAAGTGCGCGCGGCGGCGCGGTGCTATCGGCGGTGGCCGATGTCGGGAGTACGGTTGCCCAGGTTATGAACCGTGGGTGAGAATCGCCGCGCGGGCGGCGTCCTGGCTCCAGAGTTTGTGCGCCGGCGTGTTGCCAGCGCGCGCGAGCCTAATCTTGACTTTTCGAGCGGCGCCGGCGCCGGCGCCAACAGCGTGGCGCAATCCCTGTCGCGGATCTCTGCCAATATCGGCCGCCATCGCGATGCGGCCGTGGCGCGTGAAGGTGAATCATCGGGCCGCCTGGCTGGCATGGATCCAGAGTTTCGCCCGATGGAAGGCGACACGATCCGCGCGCGTGCGCACAATGCGGCGGCAGTGCGGACGTATAGCGCCCGTCTGGAAGTCGATGCACGCCGCCAGCTTGATGAAATCTACCTAGCCAATCGTGACAACCCGGCCGCCTTCGCAGAAGCCGCAACCGCGCTTCGCAACGGGTTCAGGGATTCGCGCGTCTTTGACGAGGTAGCGCCAGACTTTGAAGATATGTTCGACCGCGCGATGATCCCCTATGCGCGGGAATCCGCGCGCGGTGAGATCGCGCGCTCTGTCGATAGCGCGCGCGCCAGCGCGGGTGAACAGGTTGAAGCGCGCGTCATATCAATTGAACGCTCTGCCAGCCTGGCCGGCCTGGACGACGCGGCCGATCAGATCCTCGATGCTGAATTGGGATCTCTAAATGAGTTGCTGGTGTCGTATGGCCCGGCCGGCGCTTTCGAATTTCAAGGCGTTTCCTATGACGCCGATCCGGCCAGGTCCGGCGCCCTGACCGCCACGCAAATGCAGACGATCCTAACCGAGTCGCGCGAGCGCACCGCGGCCGCGCGGGTTATGGGCGCCTTCGGCCGCGTGGACGGCGCCGGCGCGCAATCGCAATTTCGCGCATCATTTGTGGCCGACATCGAGGCCGGCGAATATGAAAGCCTGGATCAGGCGACAATCGACCGGACATTGACGCGCATGGATAGCGCCATTGCGCGCGGCCAGGCGGCCAATGATCGCGCCCGCCGCACGGTGCTGCGCAGTCTGGAAACCGCACTTGCGGACGCCACGCGAGTCGCTGACGCCGGCCTGTCGCCAGGCGAGGCGGTTTATGACGCCATCGAATCCCAGGCGCTCGCCCTGGGCGGTGATGAAGGCGCGGCTCTGGCGATTGATGCGCGCCGCGGCCGATTGGTTTTCAATGCCACCGAGCAAGTGCGCGTGATGCCGCTCAATGATGTCAATCAATGGCTGATGGACGAGCGCACGCGCCTGGCGGCTACCGAGGGCGCCACGGTCCTGGAGGCCGAGCGCCTGACGGCGGTGGAACAAACATACAGGGAAATGACAACGCGCCTGGCGAGCGATCCGCTATCCTTTGCCAATGATGCCGGCCTGATCGATCTACAGGCCGACACGGACGTTGTGACAGACTTCGGCGCGGGTACAGTCCCAAGCTGGGCGCTGAACCGCGTGGAAACGGCCGAGGCCGTCGCGCAGCATTACGGCGTGGCCGCCCGGTATTTTACGAGCGCAGAGCGCACCGGGATCGCGGCCGCCATCGATGCCGGTGAGGCCAGCGCGCTGGTCTCCGCACAACAGATTGTCTCTGCCTTTGGTGCTGACGCGCCGGCCGCCCTGGAAGAATTGGCACCCGATCAACCCTTGCTCGCGCATATCGGTGGATTGCTGGCGGATAACCCGCAATCGCGTGCCGCGCCGGATGCACAGGCGGGCATAGATCTCGCCGCGGTGCCTGGGTTTCAATCGCGCCTGGATCCCGCGCGGATTGACCGTGCCAGATCTGTTGCGGCATTGGGCGATCTGGCCACTACAATGCCCCACACGGCGCAAATCGTCCGCGCCACGGCTGATCACATCTATGAGATCCGCGCGGCCCGTGGCGGCATATCAGAGGCGCGCTTTTCGGAAGAGATCTATAACCGGGCGGTCAATGATGCCCTGGGCGCGCAATATGACGCGCGCGGCCGGCAATATGGCGGGCTTGCGACCTATCGCGGCCGGACAATTGTTGCGCCGTCATCGATCCGCGCCGACCGATTTGATGACGTGATCCGCGATCTTGGCGACATCGACACGTCCGCCCTGGATCCGATGTATGACAGCACAGGCGCCGCCATTCCCTTTACAGATCTACGCCGCGCCCATTTGAGCCCGGCCGGCGATGGCCGTGTGTTCGTGATCTTTGGCGAGCCTGACAGCGCCGGCGCCAGTAGCCCGGTCGATGCGACCGGCGAGCCTTATCAATTGGATCTCGATATCATTGCCGATCAGATCCGCGCCGTTCATCCTGATTGGGTGCGCTGATGGTGCAAACATTTGAAACGGCCAGACTGCCCGCGGCGCAAAGTGCTGCGCGCCGGCCCATGTCATTCACTGACCAGGTTGGCGCGGCTTACGAGGGCATGATCTATCTCGATAATTTCAACGCGCGCAATGCGCTCCGCGACCGGATCCTGAACGAGCGAATCGACGAAGTTGAGCGCGTAACCGGCACCCGCTTGGACCACCCGCGCAATTGGTCCGCGCGCATGGAGCAATGGTTTGAAACGGCACTGCCCGAAGAGGCCGCGCCGAGATCTCGCGAGCAAGTCTATCAGGACAGAGTGCGCCAGCTTGATCGTGAGATCGAGGATCTGCGCGCCGCCCGGCCGGAATACGCAACAGAGATCCGGGATCGCGATTTTTGGAATAACGAATTAACGCGCCAGGCGGCCGACATCGATGCGCGATCACGCGGCGCCGAGTTTTTCCCTGGCCTGGTGGGCGGCCTCGGCGGCGCTGTCAGGGATCCGGTGAATGCGGCGTCGATGCCTCTTGGTTTCACAGGCGGCATTGTAAAGGTGATGCTGGGCGAAGCCGCGATCAACACTGTGATAGAGTTAGGCAATCTCCCGGTTGCCAATAGCTGGCGCGTCGAATTGGGCTTGGATCCGTTGACGACCGAGGAAATGGCCATGCGTGTGGGTTTTGCGGCCGGCGCCGGCGCGGCTCTTCCTGGTGCCGTGCGCGGCGCCGGGCCGTTGGTGGGCCGCGCTTCTGAATTGCCAGGGATCCGCAACAGCAACACGGTGCGCGCCATGCGCCTGTCAAGCGCGCTTGATGGCCAGGCGCCGGCCCTGGGCCGATTGTCCAGCCAGAGCGTGCTAAGGCTGCATCTGGATACAGTACCGGAGCCACCGGCCGTTGATCGCGGCGCCCGCGCCGCGATTGAACGTGACTTGGACGTTGCCGCGCAAACGCCGTTTGAACGATCCGCGCCAGGCGATGCCGAACATTTTGACCGCGCGACGGCGGCCCTGGAGATTGCCGAACGCGCCGGCGAGCGCGGTGCATCGGCCGCGGCGCGTCTGACAGAAGAACCGGTCAACGCCATCGAAACCGTTGCGCGCGCATCCAGCACGGCGCCAACCGTGCGCGCCTTCATCGATCCGCGTGACATGAATGTTGACGCCGAAACCTTCCAGTTCAAAGACGGCGGCGATTCCGAAGGTGTCACCGACCGCCTGGCCAATGTGACGGAATGGGATCCGGTTATGGCCGGCACTGTCATGGCCTGGCGCAATCGCGACGGCGAATTATTCATTGCCGATGGCCATCAGCGCCGCGGCCTGGCCGCGCGCCTGATTGCTGACAACCCTGACCAGGCCGATAACATTCGCCTGGAAACTTTTATTTATGACGAGGCGGCCGGCTTTGACACAGCCCAGGTTCGCGCCCTGGCGGCACGGCGCAACATTGCAGAAGGCACCGGCACGGCGATTGACGCGGCCAAGGTCATGCGCGATTGGCCGGAATTGTTTGATGAAGGGGTGATGCCTCGGACATCGGCCATGTTCCGCCAGGCTGATGCACTGCGCCGCCTGTCGCTCCCGGCGTTTGCCCTGGTTAAAAATGAAATCGTGCAACCGGTTCATGCGGCCGTTGTCGGCCGCCTGGTCACGGATCCTGACGAACAAGTTGCGGTTCTCAATGTCCTGGCGCGCGCCGGGCCCAATAGTGAGTATGAAGCCGAAGCAATGGTCCGCCAGGCTTTGGCCGCGGGCTTTGAACGCGACTCAACACAAACGCTTTTCGGTGAAGAGTTTTTCACTGAATCCCTGATCACCGAGCGCGCCAAGGTGTTGGCCCAGGCCGCGCGGATCCTGCAACAGGACCGGCGCGTTTTCCAGACTTTGACAGAACAGGCAGACACCATAGAGTCGGCCGGCAACACATTGTCGCGCGGATCCAACGAAGCGAGAGCAAAAACCAATGCGCAAATCCTCCAAGTCCTCCAACGCCTCGCCAACCGCGCCGGCCCGGTCGGTGACGCCCTCGGCACCGCGGCCCGCGCCGTCCATTCCGGCGTCAGCGTTCGTGCCGCCTCCAGAGAGTTTGCAGAGGGGCTTGCCAATGTCATCGAGCGAGATGGACTCAATAGTTTCCTGGATGATGGAGGAAGAGGCTCTGCGCCGTCTGGCCCTGCGCATCGAGCAGACGATCCAGGCGGAAGCCGCGCCGGCGAAGTAACGCCGGAAATTGACGATGCCACCGCGCAAATGTTTGACTCGCCTGGCGGCCCGGCCGCGGTCGACCAGGTTGCGCGTTTAGACGAAGAGGCTGCGGCGGCGGCTGCGGCTGATGCCGTCACCTTGGCTGCGCGCACCACGGAATTTAATGAATGGTTTGAAGGTTCGCGCGTCACTGACGCCGCGGGCGATCCGCTGCGTGTTTTTCGCGGCGAACATGGAGAAATCCCGGAAAGCGCCTCGGCGCGCTCGGCGGCCTCCGACCCGACGACTGGTCCCGCACCGTCGCTTGAAGAAATCGGGTATGGCCAATATCACTCCCGGTTGGATAGTCTGACGTTCACCGACGATCCGGCCGTGGCTTCCGTCTATGCGCTGGATCCGAACGACCCGCGTGAAACGGCGCTGCAACCTCGCGTGTTGCCGGTGTATCTTCGGATCGCCAGGCCGATCATGGATGACGCAGATGATCCTTTTATGGATATGTCCGTCATCGATGATGCTTTGGGGCGCGCTGAAATGTTGCGTTTTGCCAGTAGGTATGGCGATCAAATAGCCAATACAAATAATTGGTTCGAAAATTTTATGTCAGAGTTTGCTTCGGTTGACGAAGTGATTTCACGCGCGCCAGAGCGTGTGCGGGATCTTTTCACCAATGCATATATCTTACTTGATGATCCTGATTTTGTCGCCGCGGCGCGCGCGGCCGGCTATGACGGCGCAATCCACCGCGGCTCCGGTGAGAGCCTAGACGCGACAGAGTACCGCGTGTTTGACGCCAGCCAGGCTCGCAGCGTTTTGGCGGCCCCGGCGCGCGGCCAGGCCAGGTTTGATGAATTGGCTGATACTGCATTGCGCGCGGATCTGCGCGCCGTGCTGGATGCTGGCGCAGATCTCCCGACACTGGCGGCTCACCCGCTGATCGCGCGGCGCCTCGATGACATGGAGTCGCGCGGCGAATCCATCGATGAATGGGGCGATCTCGCCGCGGCGGCGGCCGATTTTGATCGCTGGAATGTGGAGCGGGTTTTCGATGTCCCTGGTCGCGGCGCTGTCACAGGCGTTGATGATGCAATGGATACGATGATCGACCAGGCGCGCACAATGGCCTGGTGGGATGACGGCCTAGATTCTGACATGCCAGCCGGCTGGCGGCCGGCCCAGGACCGTGAAGCGACGTTTTTGATCGGATGGACGGCGGCGGGAAAATCGACAATCGCCAACCCTTACGCTCGCGCGCAAAATGCCGCTATCGTTGACGGCGATGAATTCAAAAAAATAATTCCAGGTTATGATGACGGTGCCGGCGCCAGCTACGCGCACCGCGAGGCCAGCCAATTGACGGATATGGCGATGTATCGCCTGATGGAAACGGGCGACAATCTTGTGATCCCGACCGTTGGTGCGAGCCCCGCCGCGCTTGAAACGCGCATCAACGCGCTGCGCGATGCGGGCTATACGGTCAAAATGGTTGAAATGGTCGTTGATCGTGATGAAGCGATCCGGCGCAATGTCGGCCGCTTCCTAAGCACCAATCGCCTGGTGCCGCTTTTTGTATTCAATGAACCAGATCTTGCTATCACGTCAACCTATCGCTATATATTGGATGCGGGCGAAGTTCAGGCCGGTGCGCGTGTCAGCAACATGCAACCGCGCGGTGAGCCACCCCGCGTCCTCGAAGATCCGAAAGGTATTCTTGATCATGTCGAAGGACTTGAAAACGCCGGCGCGTCTGTCGCCGGCGCAACACGCGGAAGTCTGGAAAGAACGGCCGCTGACGCCAGACCAGGCAGCCAAGTACAAGGCGGCCGCGGTCAGAGCGAACCAACGCAAGCGGGCGAGCAAGCCCTAATTGACGGTGTTTCACCGGTCACGGCCGGCGACCGTCAATCCCTGGAAATAGAGACACGGCGCGATGCGCCGATGCGCGGTGGTGACGAGCCGGCCGGTGGGCTGTTCTCGGATGCCGAGCGCCTGCAACAAGATATGTTCTCAACGCCAGTTGGCGTGCGCCAGGACGAGTCCGGCGCCATTGTGCCGGACTTGCGGACAGATCAAGACATCGATGCGGATCTGGCGGCCGAAGATGGCCTGCTCAACCGCTTGCGGGGGTGCGTGCCATGAGTTTTCGCGATTGTATTAACAAGGCAGAGCGTGACGGCGATATAACGCCTGAACAGGCGGCCCGCTCGCGCGAGATCTTCGCTGATGAACATGAGCAATTGCGCGCTGACCTGGGCGATGAAGGTGCCCTGGACGAAGCCGCGCGCCGCGCCTTCCAACGCATGGAAGCCGATGCGCTCCAGGCCCGGCGCCAGGTGCGTTTGCAGCAAAAAGCCAACCGGCGGATCCTCGATCATGTCCTGGGCGCGGACGATCCGGCCGCTGCCGCTGCGGATATTATTGAGCATTTTGGCGCCCGCTCCTGGTCAAGTGTGACGCAACGCTATCATGCAGTCCGCGGCCGCGCGCATGGCCTTATGTCCGAAGTGATCTTGCGCTTTGAACGTGACCTGAAGGGCGAGACCCGCAACCGCGCGCAGCTTGATAATATGGTGCGCGAATTATTCGGGACCGATACAGGCGATGCCAGCGCGCGCGAGTTGGCGCGCGCCTGGTCGGAATCGGCCGAATGGCTGCGCCGGCGTTTCAATGCGGCGGGCGGTGCCGTCGCCAAGCGCGAAGATTGGGGATTGCCGCAAAAGCATGACTCGCGCGCAATTCGCCAAGTCTCGCTTGATGAATGGATTGCATACGTCACGCCGCGCCTGGACCGCGCGCGTATGGTCGATGACCTGACCGGCCTGCCGCCATCGGCCGAGGCGCTGCACCGGCGCCTGGTCGAAGCCTATTCATCGATTACAACAGATGGCTGGGCTTCACGGCCGTTGGCCGGGCGCAAGGGCGCCAGCAAATTGGCCAATCAACGCCAGGATCCGCGCTTCCTGGTGTTTCGCGATGCTGATGCCTGGCTGGAATATCAAGGCCGGTTCGGCCACGCCGATTCATTTGCGGCGATGATGGAGCATGTTGACAGCCTGGCGCGTGATATTGCGTCGGTTGAGATCCTGGGCCCGAATCCCACCGCGCAATTGCGCCAGGTCAATGATGTCGTGATGGCCAATGCGGCGATCAGCGATGCGGTCGATGGCGGCGTGTCGCACACCGACCACGCCCGCGGCCGCCTGAAACTGATGAATGACATGTATGAAATGCATTCGGGCTCCGCGTTTTCGCCGGTCGATGGCCGGCTGTCGCGGTGGGTGGGTACGCTGGCCAGCTTGAAGGTCTCCGCGCAGCTTGGATCCGCCATGTTGTCCGCGATCTCGGATCTCGGTTTCGGAAAGATGGCGCGCCAGATGGCAGGCTTGCCAGAGCGCGTGCCCCTGGAAAAAATCGTGCGCCTGATGGCGCGCGGCGAAGGCGCCGACAAGCGCGCGGCCATATCGTTGGGCCTGGTCGCAGAAGGCGCCGCGAATTTGGCCCTGGGGCAAACACGCTACGCCGGCGATTTTGTCGGCCATGAATGGGCGCGCCGGCTGTCAGATCTCACCTTGCGCTGGTCTTTGCTGTCGCCCTGGACCCAGGCCGGCCGGTGGTCGTTCGGCATGGAGTTTATGTCTTATGCGGCCGGCCAGCGCGGCAAGGCGTTCAATGATCTCGATGCGCCGTTTAGAGAAACCCTGGAGCGCCACGGCTTTGACGTTGGCACCTGGGACGCAGTACGCGCGGCCGATCTCTATGAGCCGAGACCGGGGTCCGGCTTTTTGCGGCCGGACGAGATCGCCGCGCGACCAGGCACGGATCGCGAGATCTCCGAGTCGCTGGCTGACCGCTGGCTTGAAATGATCCAGACGGAAACAGAGTATGCGGTTCCGACCGCATCGCTGCGCGGGCGGTCTTACCTGGTTTCAGGCAATCGGCCTGGCACCCTGGTTGGCACTGTGTTGCGATCTCTGGCGATGTATAAGAGTTTTCCGGTCACTGTGATGTTGCTCTATGGCGGCCGCACGGCGCGCGTGGCGGCCCAGGCCGGCACTGTCATGGCCGGCCGCTTCGCGGCAAAGGCACTGATCACAACAACCGTGTTAGGCGCCCTGGCGCTCCAGTTGAAAGAGATCTCGAAGGGCAGAGATCCGCGGCCGATGGGATCGCCAGAGTTTTGGGGCGCGGCTGTTCTCCAGGGCGGGGGCCTTGGGATCTTTGGCGACTTCCTGGGCTCTGATGTCAATCGGTTCGGCGGCGGCCTGGCGCCAACCATTGCCGGCCCGCTTGGTCAATTGGCTGATGATGTCCGGCGCCTGACGATTGGCAACGCCATGCAATTCGCAGCCGACGAGGAAACCAACATCGGCGCCGAATTGCGGCGGTTCATCGGCGCCAACACGCCGGGCGGATCTCTTTGGTATTTGCGCCTGGGTTATGACCGCCTGGTTTTGGATGAATTGCAAAAGGCCATCGATCCAGACGCCTGGGATAGCTTTGCGCGCACCGAAGGGCGCTATGCGCGAGATCGCGGTCAACGCTATTGGTGGCGACCTGGTGAACGCGCACCGGAACGCGCGCCGGATCCTCTCGCGGCCCTGGCGCCGGCGCCGGTCAATTAGTCACCCTGCGCGCGGTATCGGTGATGATCGCGCCAACATCAATCTGTTGGCGATGATCCATGACGATTTCCACGAATGACCGGAGAGCCGGCCCCTTTACCGCCTCGTCCGGGCAAACTGTTTTCAATTACGATTTCCCGATCTCGGCCGATTCAGAGATCCGCGTTGTCCAGGAAACGGCCGGTGTTGAAACCGTTCTAGCCCTGACCACGCATTACACAGTGACCGGCGCCGGCGATCCGGCCGGTGGCACGATTACACTCGTGACCGGCGCCACAACCGGCGATTTCCTGACCCTGGAAGGCGCCCGCGACGATGCGCGCACAACAACCATTGCGGCCGATGTCCGCCCTGGCCCGCTGAATCTGGAATATGATGCGCACGCCAAGTCAATTCAGGAAGCGCGCAACGCCGCCAACAATGCGCTGCGCGGTACGCGCGCGGACGGCGGCATGGTGATCCCAGGGCCGGCGCTGCGCGCTGGCCGCGTCCTGGCGTTTCTCAACGATTCAACCGCGCTTTGCACGCCCGGTCCGCTAACAACGGATCTCGATGCGATTGGCGCCTCGATTGACAACCTCAACAGTGTCGCGGCGAGCATTGCCAACGTCGATACGGTCGCTGGCTCTATTGCCAACGTCGATACGGTCGCTGGCTCTATTGCCAACGTCGATCTGACCGGGGGCTCTATTGCCAACGTCAATCTGACCGGGGGCTCTATTGCCAGCGTCAATACGGTCGCGGGCGCCATTCCCAACATCGATACGGTCGCTGGCTCTATAGCCAACGTCGATCTGACCGGGGGCTCTATTGCCAGCGTCAATACGGTCGCGGGCGCCATTCCCAACATCGATACGGTCGCTGGCATCGCCACGGAAGTCGCCGCGGTTGCGGACAACGAGGCGAATGTCACCACACTTGCCACCACCATCGATAACCTTCTGATCACACGGCACGATGATGTCGCATCAATCAGGGCATACTACAGCGCCACAAACTTCCCCAGTGGGATAACGAACAACCCCACCGCGCGCGTTGACGGGGGGGAGGGCGGCTCTCAAAATATACTAGAATATGTTTGGTCGTTCGGCGCGGGCGGCCCTGACAATGGCGTAAGCATAATTCAAGCGACGGGTCAAACAAATGGCCGCTTTGTCCTGCGCGGCGAAGTGCCGGCCGCGCTTCTCGATGAAGATGATATGGCGTCTGACAGCGCCAGCGCGGCCGCGTCGCAGCAATCCATCAAGGCATACGTAGATAGTGCTGCACGTGCTGTAGACAACATCACCGCCTTAAAAGCGTGTGACCCAACCGCCTCCCCGTCTACCGTCTCTGTCGGTGGTTACGCTTCTATCGGTGACGAGGGAGAGGGCTCTTTTGTCTGGATTACTGGCGACCAATCAGCACTGGTGACTACTGGGCATAAGACAGCCACTAGCGTTGACGCCACCAACGATGAAATCTGTTTCGCCACCACTGGCTCTGGTGTGAGCATTGTGGTCAACAGCCACAACATGAAGACGGGGGATTGTGTCGTCTCGACCTCCACTGTCTCTGGTTTAACGGCCTACACGAAATACTATGTTGAAGTAGTAGACCACCAGCGCCTGGCGCTCCACGCTTCGTTTGCTAATGCCGTTGCGCGCGGCGCTACTCGTGTTAGCCTTAGCTCTGGCACCCCCGCTCTTCGTCGTATTGTGGATCCGGTCGAGGGGTTCTACGTAATTCCAGACGGGTATAATTCTGATGGGTCCCAAGGTGTCTGGAAGCGGGAGTACGCAAGTGGGGGCGATATCCTGCTCTCGTGGTTCGGGGTGGACTCGTCCAACGCAGACAACGCGGAGGCGACAGCGGCCGGTATCTCTGTTGCTGCGAAAACAAACTACGCGGAAAGCGTATGCTGGCCGGCTGGCGGGATTAATTATCTTTCGAAAATTATCACACGCAACGCCACCGTAGCTTACCACCCTGCTGGGCATCGCTCGACCGTTATCACCCGCAACTACGCGGCCTTCTGTTCTACAGACACCGTTAAGATTTCTTCTGTCTCCGCAGTATATGGGGTCGCCACCCACTCGGCACACGGGTTGAAGAATGGTCAACGTGTTTGGGTAGATGAAAAGTCTGCCTACTACTATGTCGGCTCTGTTCGGACAAACTCCTTCACCTTCTACCGTGACAAAGACCTGGTTCTAGTCGATGGCTCTGCTAACGGAACCCTGACGGTTCGGGACGTGGGGGAAATCTTCTTCGACACAGACAGTACTAATCAGTACGTAGGCCCCTTTGCCGTTGTCACGGCAACACAGATGGACGCAGACGAGTACGACGATTGGAAAATCCAAACGATTTCGGCGGCCAGCCCTCCTGTTATCACGGTCCTCGACAACTCTCGTGGGCATATCGCTGACGGGACTCGTGTCTATATTTACTCGGTTACGGGGGAAAGTGAGAGTGCTGCTTCGACGGCGCTTGCTGGTGCGTGGTATGTAGTCAACGACAATGCTGGCTCTTTGGAACTTTACACTGACGCCGATAGCTCTGTGGCTGTTGCTGATCCCGGCAGCTCTTATCCAGCAGTAAGCCTCCCCGGTGATCCTGCTGAACTGGGCTTAGTGGTTGAGCGTGGCGTTGGTTCTGCGATCGGCTTCACCGCCACCAATGCAAATACAGGTGCTGTCGCGGATGATGACGGCGACTTCTCACAAGTGGCCCGCGTCTACGTGTCAGCGGCTGGCTCCCCTCTGGATGCGGCTATTACAAGTGGAGCAGGCTTTTGGCGAGAGTCTGGGTATTACGACGCCCTGGGTAAAAACTCCGTCCCCCAGGGCCTCCGGGACATGGCTATAGAGGGCGACTATTTTAACTTCACCAAGAACGGCGTCCACCTTGGCGGCATCGGGAATGGCGATCTGGCGCTTCAGTGTTTCAACACGAACCTCGCGGGTGATTGGTCAGTACGTCCCACCGAATACGACCGTGGTATGCGGATCGTTG
>Ga0316205_10003457_pt1 | contig 14925 bp, 10 predicted proteins | sample 3monthpyrite_MG_FD_204941 | JGI IMG/M metagenome (GOLD analysis project Ga0316205, IMG submission 204941) | Microbial mat bacterial communities from mineral coupon in-situ incubated in ocean water Damariscotta River, Maine, United States -... | ecosystem: Environmental > Aquatic > Marine >... | reverse complement strand
TCCACATCAACCGCGCCCATCATGGGTTGCTGGGCTTCAACACTGAGTTGGTAATTGCTGAGGATTTCATAGGCAGCGGGCCATTTATCTTCCATGCCGGACCAGGCCGCCTTGAAGATGCGCGATGGGGCGAAATCGCAATCATTCACCGCATTGGGATTTGGTCCCCATGCCGGATCATTGAAACAATCCTCGTTGCCCACGGGCAAATCCACGAACTGCACATCATAGGCAGACATCGCCCAATGTGGCTGCCAGAAGGTGATCAGCAGCGGCGATTTCTTTTCGGTTGCAGCGCGCAATTCAGTGATCAAAGCGCCCTCGGACCCTGCCGGCACCGCCTTGAACGGCAAGTCCAGCCCAACCATGCGATCGGCACCAGGGGTGCCCCAATCTGCGGGGTAGTCAACCAGACGGCCCATCGGGATCGTCTCGGCTGAGGCGAAAACCATGGCGCAATCTGCCAGGGCTTCCCATGCGGGCAAGCCCGGGCACAGATCGGCCACATGGGCCGGATAGGCAATGCCTTCCTTGGCATCCAGGCCCAGATCGCCGATCTCGACAATCGTGCCTTCCTCGATTTTCTTGGCATATTCGTCCGAGACATTGGACGACCAGATTTCCAGCGTCGCGGTGATGTCGCCGTCGGCAATTGCCTGGAACTGGTTCATCATGCCGGCTGTGACATATTCAACCTGATAGCCCGCGGCTTCCAGCATTGAGCCGGCCACGCGGGTCGTGACGTGCTGGCCGGTCCATTCATTCAAGGCCAGGCGGATCGGTTCGTTTGTTGCGCCCATTTCCGCGGCATAGGCCGAACTGGCCAGGATGCTGGCGGCAAGGCTTGCTTTCAAGATGTTCATTGGTGTTTCCCCACGAATTACGCCGTTTTTCGGCAATTGTTTTCCGCCAGAACTATGCCCGCAATTCCCCCGCCACGCCAGTGTTTTGCGCGTCCGTCGCCTGCGCCGTCTCAGGCCGCGTCGGGCGCGCGGCTCATGATCGCCTCCAAGGTATCGTGTTCGGCCACGAAATGGCCCGGCGCAACCTCGTTCAGGGTGGGAACATAATCGCGTGGGCCCGCATCCAGACGTGATGGCAAAAAGCGCAGCGTGGCCCCCGGATCAAGCGGGCTGGGCAATTCGCCCGGCAATTTGATGCGCGCGCGGCTGCGCTCGATCCGGGGGTCCGGCACCGGCACCGCCGAGATCAAGGACTGGGTGTAAGGGTGGCGGGCGTGTTCATAGATCGTGTCACGATCGGCAAATTCCACGGCGCGGCCCAGATACAGCACCAACACGCGATGGCTGATTTCGCGAACCACCGACAGATCATGACTGATGAACATCATCGACATGCCGAACTCGCCCTGCAAATCCTTAAGCAGATCAATCACTTGCGCCTGTATCGACACGTCCAGCGCCGAAACCGCTTCATCGCAGATGATCAATCTGGGCCCGTTGATCATGGCCCGCGCAATGCCGACACGTTGGTTCTGGCCGCCCGACAATTCATGCGGATAGCGGTTGATCATTCGTTGATCCAGACCCACCTTTTCCATCATCTCGGCCACCTTGAGCTTGCGCTCGCGGCTGGTCAGCCCGGGCTGGAAAGTGCGCAGGGGCTCCGCGATTGAGGCGGAAATGCTCATGCGGGGGTTCAACGAGGCCAGCGGATCCTGAAACACGATCTGCATGTCCTTGCGGTGCGGGATCATCTGCTTGCGGCTGAGGTCCTGAATGGGTTTGCCGATCCAGCTGACCGTGCCCAGGGTGGGTGGGATCAATTGCAGCACGGCGCGCGCCAGAGTGGATTTACCGCAGCCGCTTTCGCCGACCACGCCCAGGGTTTCGCCCGCACGCAGATCAAAGCTGACGCCATCAACGGCTTTCAAGGGCACGGTCTTGCCAAACAGACCTTGTTCGATCCGGATCGGAAAATGCACCCTGACGTCATTCACATTGAGCAAGGTTTCGGCGTCAGCGGAGACGGGAACCAGGGGTTTGGCATGCGCCACCGTGTCTATGCGCGGCATCGCAACAAGCAGCATCTTGGTGTAGTCGTGCCGGGGCGCGTGAAAGATTTCCTCGGCCGTGCCCTCTTCGACAAACTCACCCAAACGCATCACCTGCATGCGGTCGCACATCTTGGCGACGACCCCCATATCATGAGTGATCAGCGCGATGGCGGTGCCCTCTTCGCGTTGCAATTGCACCATCAGGTCCAGGATCTCGGCCTGAACAGTGACATCCAGCGCGGTTGTGGGCTCATCGGCGATCAACAAGCGCGGATTACACAACATGGCCTGCGCGATCATCACCCGCTGGCGCATGCCGCCCGACAGCTCATGCGGAAACTGGCGCAAGCGCCGCGCGGCCTCGGGGATCTGCACCCGGTTCAACCAATGCAGGCACATTTTGCGTGCCTCGTCGCCGGCAATGCCCTTGTGCTCGCGCAGAACCTCGACCATCTGATCGCCGATGCGCAAATGCGGGGTCAACGCGGTCAGCGGATCCTGAAAGATCATCGCGATCTGCGCGCCGCGAATGTCATTGTGCTCCTTCGCGCTGAGGTTCAGCAGATCATGGCCGTCAAAATCCACCGTGCCCCGGGTGATGCCATTATCGGCCAACAGCCCCATGGCCGCCATGAAGGTCTGCGATTTGCCAGAGCCGCTTTCGCCGACGATGCCCAGACATTCACCCGGTGCGATGGAAAACGAGACGTTCTTGACCGCCTCGACCAGCCCATCGGGCGTGGTAAAGGATACTGACAGGTTCTTTACGGATAACAGCGCCATGCTCATCGGTCCTTCGGATCAAGGGCGTCACGCAGCCCATCGCCGATGAAAAACAGCGAGATGATGATGACGAGGAAGAAAAACAGCGGAAATCCCAATTGCCACATCGTGCCATACAAGATCGTGCCCGCCCCTTCCGAGATCAGCGCCCCCAGCGAGGTATTGGGTTCCTGCACGCCCAGCCCAAGGAATGAGATGAAACTTTCCGTCAGGATCATCGCAGGCACCAACAGCGTGGCATAGACCACGACCACGCCCAGTAGATTGGGCACGATATGGCGGGTGATGATGGTGAACCACCCTACCCCGCCTGCATGGGCAGCCTCGACAAATTCACGGTTCTTCAGGCTCAAGGTCTGGCCGCGAACAATCCGGCTCATGTCCAGCCAGCCGACAATGCCAATGCCGACAAACAACATGAAGAATGAGCGTTCAAAGATCACCATCAACAAGATGATGACGAACATGTACGGAATGGCGATCAGAATATCGACGGCGCGCATCATCAGATTGTCGATCCGCCCGCCGACAAAGCCCGAAACCGCGCCGTAAAGCGTGCCGATCACGACCGCCACAACCGCGCCGATCACACCGACCAGCAACGAGGTGCGGATACCCTGAATGGTGCGCGCATACAAATCGCGTGAGTTTGTATCCAGACCGAAATAATGGCCATTCTCGATCGAAGGCGCGCCGACCTTGGCCAGATTTCCCATGCGATCCCAGTCGATTTCCTCATTTGACCATTGCGCGAAATAGGGGCCGATGATCGTGAACAGCACCACCAGAAACAGCACGATCATGGCGCCTACCGCCGCCTTGTTGCGCAAGAAACGGTCCATGCTGTCGCGCCACAATGAGCGGCCCTTGATTTTTTCCGCCTCGACCAGCTTTTCGGCGATGCGATCAACTTGTTCGGTGTTGGATACCAGTGCCATGCGATCAATACCGGATTTTCGGGTCGAGCCATGCATAGATGACATCGACGACAAGGTTGAACAGGATGGTAAGCGCGCCATACAGGATCGTCAGGCCCAGCATGACCGAGTAGTCGCGGTTGAGGGCCGAATTGACATAGCCGCGCCCGATCCCACCCGTTGAGAAATAGATGTCGATGATGACCGATCCGGTGATCATGCCCACGAATGCCGGGCCAAGATAGCTGACAACGGGCATCAAGGTGGGCTTCAGCGCATGACGCCAGATGATGGCGCTGTCCGGCAGCCCCTTGGCCCGCGCGGTGCGGATGAAGTTAGAATTCATTACTTCCAGCATTGAGGCGCGGGTGATGCGCGCGATTGACGCCATATAGCTGGTGGACAGCGCTATCACCGGCATCACCAGATATTGCCATTGCCCATCATTCCAGCCGCCGCCGGGCAGCCAGCCCAATTGCAGGGTAAAGACAAAGATCAAGATTGGCGCCATGACGAAATTGGGCAGCGCCTGGGCCGAAAAGGTCGCGCCCACGGCGATGTAATCGAGCAATGTATTGTGGCGAATGGCGGCCAGAACGCCCAGCCCGATGCCCACCAGCGAGGCAACCAGGAACGAGATTGAGCCGTAGGTCAGCGTGACCGGGAAACCAGCGGCGATGATGTCGTTTACCGAGCGATCCTTGTATTGATAGGACGGCCCGAAATCGAGCTGCGTCACGATATTGACCAGATAGGTCCAGAGTTGTTTCAAAAGCGGCTGATCCAGCCCGTAGCGCGCCTCGATATTGGCCAGAACCTGCGGCGGCAAGGGGCGCTCAGAGGTGAACGGGCCGCCTGGCGCGGTTTGCATCAGGAAAAAGGCAATGATGATCAACACTAGCAGCGTTGGAACAGCGACCAAAAGGCGCCGCGCGATGTATCGCAACATTCTGAAAGTCCCCTAAAATGGCACCCGCCCCAAGGGCTGAGGCGGGCACCTGATCTTTCAAACCGGCTTATTCGGCGATCTTATACAGATCTTTCGAATACCAGTTCTGCTCGACATTGTTGACGGGCCAGCCGCCAAGATCGGTATCAAGCATGTAGTTGCCGGCATAGTGATAGATTGGAATGATCGGCACCTCATCCGCGATGATCTGTTCGATCTTGGTGTAGATCGGACCGCGATCATCAGCCGATTTGGCCTGCATCAACAGGTCATCCACCATGGGGTTGTTGTAGGCGGAATCGTTGTAGCCGGAACCGGAATCAACCAGATCAAGGAAGGTGGAGGCTTCGTTATAATCGCCACACCAACCGGCACGCGCGATGTCGAAATCGCCGTTGCCGCGGGTTTCAAGGAAGGTCTTCCATTCCTGATTGGCCAACTCGACATTGACGCCCAGCTTTTGCTTCCACATCTGGCTGACCGCGATCGCGATCTTCTTGTGGCCTTCCGACGTGTTGTAGATCAACTGCGCATCAAATCCGTCGGGGTATCCGGCCTCGGCCATCAGGGCCTTGGCGGCAGCGTCACGCTCGGCCTGGGTCATGTTCGCGGCCTCGACATCGGGAACCGAGAAACCAGCGGTGGCTTCCGGTGTGAATGTATAGGCCGGGAACTGACCGCCAGCGGTCACTTTTTCCACGATGATGTCACGGTCGATGGCCAAGGACAAAGCTTGACGGACGCGCGCGTCCTTAAGCTCTTCGGGGCCATTTTCGCGCAGGTTCACGTTGTAATAATACGAACACAGACGCGGGAAAACGGTGGCTTCATCGGGATGGCTGACTTTCAGCTCGGGATATTGCCCGGACGGGATCTCGGTGCGGTCCAGCTCGCCCGCTTCATACCGCTGAAACGCCACGTTTTCATCATTGATCACCAATGCCACGACCTTATCGATGACGGTGTTGGCATTGTCCCAATACATCGGGTTACGCTCACGCACAGAGCGTTCGTTGGGTTTGTGTTCGGTCAGAACATAGGCGCCGTTTGACACGATGTTTTCCGGCTTGGTCCAGTCGGCACCAAATTCCGCAATCACCGCTTCGGGCGATGGGAAGGTAGAGGCATGTGTCGTCATCAGCGGGAAATGCGGCAAGGACGATGTCAGGCGCACTTCCAGGGTGGTGTCATCGACAGCGGTCACGCCCAGATCCGTGATCGGCTTTTCTCCGGCGATGATCTCGGCGACATTCTCGATCGACATGATTTCGCCGAACCATTGATAGGGCGAGGCCAATTCAGGATCGACCAGACGCTGCCAGGCGTAGACGAAATCGCCGGCTGTCACTGGATCACCGTTGGACCATTTCGCATCGGGGCGCAGCTTGAAGGTGAAAACGGTCTTGTCGTCATTGGACGTATGGCTGAGCGCGACGCCGGGCACCAGATTGCCGTCTGCGTCCTGATTATAAAGACCTTCAAACAGATCGCGAACGATTTCCGAGCCGGACACATCTTCGACCACCTGCGGATCAACGGATGAATGCTCATCCAGAACGCGGTAGGTGAAAGTCTGGTCTTCGGCCAATTGGGTGCCCGCTGGCACAACGGCGGCAAATGCGGCGGTCGTCAGCATGGTTGTGCTGAGCAGCCCCGCGAATAGGATTCGAGGCATCTTTGTCATGGTGTGTCCTTTCCTGTCAGTGGTATTTTTTTCGGATGTGATTTCGAACAAGGTTCGATGTCTCCGCGTCGGTTTTCATTAACCTGAATGGAGGCAGTCTTGTGCCAAAGGGGACCGGGCGCAAGCTTTTCCTGACGTAATATCGGGAAATTGGAAGATGTTTCGTGGCCTGCCGCCAAAATGGACATTTACTGCGCTGACAAGGCCATTGGCGCATCAAACTTAGCGCAGAAATCGAAAATTTTCGCGCGTAAACAATGCTTTTGGGGCGTCTCAGGGCCGGTTTTCAGCCAGGTTTGTCAGCCAGTCAGGGTCCATTTCCGGCACCGAAGACAACAGCAGATTGGTGTATTCCGGATAGGGCGGTTGCAATATCTGGTCCTTCAATCCCTGCTCGACGACCTTGCCCTGAAACATCACGACAATCTCGTCACTGATGGCCTCTACCGTGGCAATGTCATGGGTGATGAAGAGATAGGAAATGCCGTTTTCCTCTTGCAGGCGCATGAGCAGACGCAAGATGCCTTCTTGCACGATCTGGTCAAGGGCGCTTGTCACCTCATCGCAGATGATCACTTCGGGCTCGGCGGCCAATGCGCGGGCAATGCAGATGCGCTGCTTCTGGCCGCCCGACAATTCACTGGGCAGACGGTCGTAGAAACTGGCATCCAGCTCGATCTGTTCCAGTAACTGGACGACCCGGTTCTCTTTTTTCTTGCCGCTCAGACCGTGATAGAACTCCACCGGGCGACCGATGATCTCGCCCACGGTTTGACGTGGGTTCATGGCGGTATCGGCCATTTGGTAAATCATCTGGATCTGGCGCAATTGATCCTTGCTGCGATCCTTGAGCTGCGCGGGCATTTGCGTGCCGTTGAAGGTGACCCCGCCCTTGAGCGGGGGCAATAGCCCGGTGAGCACGCGGGCCGTCGTGGATTTGCCCGAGCCGCTTTCGCCCACAATCGCCACGGTCTTGCCGCGCGGCAAGGAGATGTTGACGTCATGCAGCACCTTCAGCGAGCGCCCATAAGCCGCATCCACCCCATCAATGCTGAGCACCACATCATCCGAGCTTTCGGCCTTTTTGTGCAACATCCGCACCGACCAGAGCGACTTTGTGTAATCCTCTTTGGGTTCAGCCAGCATCTGCCGGGTTTCGGCCTCTTCGACTTCTTCGCCGTAGCGCAGCACTTTGATCTTGTCGGCCATCTGCGCCACCACCGCCAGATCATGGGTGATGTAGATGGCGGCCGTGTTGAAATCCTCGACGATCTTGCGCATCGACAGCAGAACCTCGACCTGGGTGGTCACATCCAGCGCGGTCGTCGGCTCATCGAAAATGATCAGATCGGGGCGCGGGCTCATGGCCATCGCGGTCATCACGCGCTGCAATTGTCCGCCTGACACCTGATGCGGAAACCGGTTGCCGATATTTGCCGGATCAGGCAATTGCAGGGCCTCGAACAGGGTCACGGCATCGGCGCGCGCTTCTGCATCGCTGGACAACCCCTCGCGCACCGTGGCTGCCACGGTCTGGTCGATCAACTTGTGGGCCGGATTGAACGAGGCCGCCGCCGATTGGGCAACATAGGCAATGCGCGTGCCCCACAGGTGGATTTTCTGCGCCTCCGACATCGAGGCCAGATCCTGCCCGTCGAAATGGATGGTGCCGCCGGTGATGCGGCAACCCGGTTGGGTATAGCCCATCGCGGCCTTGCCCAGCGTGGATTTGCCCGCCCCGCTTTCCCCGATCAGGCCCAGGATTTCACCCCGGCGCAGCGTCAGATCGACACCCTTGATGATCGGGTTCCACTTTTCATCGGCGAAGCCCTCAATGCGGATGTCGCGCATTTCAAGTAAGATGTCGTTGTTGTGCTCAGTGTTCATCACGCAATCCGCTTGTTTTGTGCAAGAACCAATCGACCACGAAATTCACCGCAACGGTGATCAACGCAATGGCGGCGGCAGGCACCAGGGGCGTCATGCCCGCTTTCAGATCAAACTTGGCAAACTGGATCAGGGTCGCGGTTTCGCGCACCATCGTGCCCCAATCGGCTGTCGGCGGCTGGATGCCAACGCCCAGAAACGACAATGCGGCAATGGTCAGAAACACGAAACAGAAGCGCAACCCGAATTCAGCCACCAGCGGTGGCATGATGTTGGGCAATATCTCACGCCGCATCACCCAGCCCAGACCTTCTCCGCGCAGGCGTGCGGCCTCGACATAGTCCATGACCACAACGTTGACGGCCACCGCGCGGGTCAGGCGGAACACCCGCGTGCTGTCCAGGACAGCGATGATGATGATCAACGAGCCCGCCGACGAGCCGAAAATCGACAGCAGCATCAGCGCGAAGATCAAACTGGGGATCGCCATCAGCACATCCACGGCGCGGCTGATCACCTGGTCCAGCCATGACCGGTTGATTGCTGCCACCAGCCCCAGCCCGCCGCCGATGAAAAAAGCCAAGAGCGTTGTGACAAAGGCGATGCCGATCGTGTTGCGCGCGCCATAGATCATGCGGCTGGCAATGTCGCGGCCAATCTGGTCGGTGCCCAGCCAATGGGTGCTGGACCAGACATCAAAGGGAACCGCGAAAATCTCGGCCTCGCCATAGGGCGCAAGCCAGGGCGCGAAAATGGCGGTGAACAGATAAATGAAGATCACCACCATGCCAAAGATTGCCGTTGGTGGCGCTTTGCGCAGTTCAATCCAGATACGTTGCGCTCGGGTGCGCCGCGTCTTGACCATCGCCACCTCGCCGGCAGCGGAATAGGTGTTGTTGTCTTGGCTCATTTTGGGTGCAGCAATCTTGGGTTGGTGATGATGCCGATGATGTCGGCCAACAGGTTCAGCAAAATGTAGGTGCCCGCAAAAATCAGCGCGCAGGCCTGAACGACGGGAATGTCACGGCTGGACACGGCATCCACCATCAATTGGCCGATGCCCGGATAGACAAACACCACCTCGACCACCACGACACCAACGACCAGATAGGCCAGGTTAAAGGCAATCACGGTGGCAATCGGCGCCCAGGCATTGGGCAGTGCATGTTTGAGGATCACGGTGCGCGGCGGCTCACCCTTCAGGCGCGCCATCTCGATATAGGGGCTGGCCAGCAGGTTGATCAGCGCCGCCCGCGTCATCCGCATCATATGCGCCACAATGACAAGTGTGAGCGTCAGCGCGGGTAGGAAACTGGTCCAGATCCGGGTGCCCAGCGCCATGCCCGGATCAACATTGGCCAGGCTGGGGAACCAGGAATTCAGCGTGGCAAAAAGCAATATCAGGATATAGGCCACGAAAAATTCCGGAAAGGAGATCGTGGTCAAGGTCAGGGAACTGACGGCCTTGTCATAAAAGGAATTGCGCTTGAGCGCCGCGGTGATGCCCAGGAACAAGGCCAGTGGCACGGCGATGATGGCCGTCATGCTTGCAAGGAACAGCGTATTGGCCAATCGAGGCCCCACCAATTCCGCCACAGAGCGTGATCGGTCCACACCGGAGGCCGCACGCCCCGAAAAGCTGGTCCCCAGGTCGCCCTGCATCAATGCGCCCACCCAATCGAGATACCGCAAAGGTGCCGGTTTATCCAAACCCAACTCCAACCTGAAGGCCGCAACCGTTTCTTCGGTGGCCGCCTGCCCCAGAACCGCCTCGGTGAAATCACCGGGCAACAATTCGATGGAAGAAAAGATGATGATCGAGACAACGAAAAGCGTCAGCAATCCTAACGCCAACCGTTGCAAGACAGTCGCGACGACTGGATGCACGGTGAAACTCCCTGGTCCGGCCAATTGGAAATGGCCCTCTTTTGTTGGATACAGGTTAGAGGCTGCGGCAAAGATTTGTAAACACCCAAGATTCCGCAGCCATATGCCCGTCGCCCATTGCGAGGCGCTCACAGAAAGATGCTTGGCATCTGCGGCCCATCCGGATTAGCTTGTGGCTGTCAATAAAGTTGGGGCGCTCAAAGCACCAACATTCGAAAGGGAGACCAAAATGAAATCTATGAAGGATGCATATATCGCGCGTCAACGCCTGCGGCTTGCGCAAGGCGGTTTGTCACGTCGTCAGTTCATGACGTCGATGATGGCCGCTGGCGTTGTCGTTCCGACCGCGATGGGCTGGGCCAATCAGGCCGCTGCCGCGACACCGAACCGGGGCGGCTCATTCAAGATGGGCCTGGGCCACGGCTCAACCACCGACAGCCTTGACCCGGCAACCTATGAAAACGGCTTCATGACCAATGTGGCCTATATGTATGGCAACTCACTGACAGAAGTGGCCCCGGACGGGACGCTGGTGGGCGACCTTGTGACAGGTTGGGAAGCCTCGGCCGATGCCGCGACATGGCGCATGCCGCTGGTGTCCGGACTGGAATTTCACAACGCCAAGAGCGTCACCGCCGAGGACGTCATCGCGTCTCTCAACTATCACCGCGGTGAGGATTCGAAATCTGCAGCCAAGGGTAACCTTGCCTCGGTTACGGATATTTCAGCCGATGGAAACACGCTGGTGTTTACCCTGTCCGAAGGCAATGCCGACTTCCCGTTCCTGGTGTCGGATTACCACTTCCTCGTCATGCCATCGGTTGACGGCGCGATTGACCCGACCTCTGGCGTCGGCACCGGCCCCTATATGATCGAGACATTCGAGGCCGGCGTGCGTGCTCTGGGCAAACGCAATCCGAATTATCACAAATCCGATCGCGCGCATTTCGAGGATGTCGAATTGCTGTCAATTCTGGATGTCACCGCACGGCAAAATGCCCTGATGAACGGAGCGGTGCATGCGATCGACCGCGTGGACCCCAAGACCGCAGCGTTGATGGGCCGCGCGCCCAATGCACGGCTGTTGGAAAAAACCGGCACGTTGCACTATGCCATGCCGATGCGCGTGGATCAGGCACCGTTTGACAATTACGACCTGCGCATGGCGCTGAAACTGTCGGTCAAACGTCAGGAACTGGTCGACAAGATATTGTTGGGCCATGGCGCATTGGGCAATGACCATCCGATCTCGACGGCCAACCGCTATCATGCCGCGGGCCTGGAGCAACGTGAATTTGACGCGGAAAAAGCGGCGTTTCACTACAAGAAGTCGGGCCATTCCGGCACGATCCAACTGTCATCATCCGACGCGGCCTTTGCGGGCGCTGTGGATGCGGCTCAGTTGATTGCCGCCTCGGCCGCCGAAGTGGGTATCGACATCGAAGTCGTGCGCGAACCTGCCGATGGTTATTGGTCCAATGTCTGGAACAAGAAGGGCTGGTCGGCCAGCTATTGGGGCGGTCGTCCGACAGAGGACTGGATGTTCTCGTCGGCCTATGTCGCCTCAACCGAGTGGAACGATACCGCCTGGCGCGAAACCGACGGCGCGGTCAAGTTCAACGAGATCGTCACCCAGGCGCGCTCGGAACTGGACGAAACCAAACGCGCGGCGCTGTATTTCGAAGCGCAGCGTCTCATCAATGATGATGGCGGCGCGCTGATCCCGATGTTTGCCAATTACATCATGGGCATCTCCAATGAGATCGCCACCAGCGATGATGTCGCGGCCAACTGGGAAATGGACGGCTCAAAAGCGGCCGAACGGTGGTGGATGGCCTAGGCCGCCGCACTCCTGATACACATTCCCGGAAAGGGCGGCCAATGCGCCGCCCTTTTTTCATTGCTGCCCGCCCTGCCCGCCACAAAGCTGACACCGAGCGCTTCAAATTCACCGACAATCCAAAGCAAATGGCATCGATTGTGCCATAAAATCGGCCAAATCTGCCGGTATTTCTGAACCTTGCAAGAGTGAAAAAGAGACGGCGGGGCAGAATCGTCGCTTGTTTATTGGGGTTTCGCGGTCGCTTAAAACCGCCTTTTGCCTGATGGCAGGTGTTTGGTCCCCCCGCTTTATGGAGTGGGTGCTAAGATGAATGCAGAGCCGATAGGTCGGGTGGCCAGCTCTGATACCAAGCTGGCTCAGGAGCTGAGCCCCGGCACCACTTTGCTGCACGGGCAGTACAGGATCGAAAGCTATCTGAACTCCGGCGGTTTTGGCATCACCTATCTGGCCCGTGACTCGCTTGACCGACAGGTTGTGCTGAAAGAGTGTTTTCCCGCCTCCATGTGTTACCGCACCGAAGACGCCGTGCGCGCACGATCCGAGGCAAACCAGGATGAATTCGACAGCGTCGTGCGCCATTTTGGCCAGGAGGCGCGGCGCCTTTCAAGCCTCAAACACCCCGGCATCGTCGGCATCCACCAGGTCTTTGAGGACAAGGGCACCGCCTTTATGGCGCTCGATTTCGTGCGTGGGCGTGACCTGTATGACGTAATCGAGGACCCGGCGATCAATCTGACACCCAAGCAGGTCAAGTCGATCCTCAAGCGTGTTCTCAAGGCGGTGGGCTATATTCATGACCATGACGTGCTGCACCGCGACATTTCACCGGACAACATCCTGATTGAGCCAAACGGCAACCCTGTCTTGATCGATTTTGGCGCCGCACGCGAAGAGGCGTCGCGCGCCTCGCGGGCGCTCAGCCAGCTCAATGTCGTCAAGGATGGCTATTCGCCGCAAGAATTCTACATCGCCGAAGCCGAGCAATTCCCGGCCTCTGATCTGTATTCCCTGGGCGCGACCTTTTACCATCTGATTACTGGTGCCCCGCCGCCGACCGCGCATGCACGTGCCGCGGCGATTGCCTCTGGCAAGGAAGATCCGGTCACGATCCTGCGTGGCACGATCAAGGGGTTCGACGAGCATTTTCTGGGGGCGATTGACCAATCCCTGCGGCCCAATCCACATGAACGCCTGTCCAGCGCACGCGAGTGGCTGGCCACGATCGACACCGCCAAACGCCAAAGCGCGGCGCTTGCCATGGCGCAAATGGATCAGGCAGTCGAAATGTCGATCAGCCAATTGGTCCAGGAAACCAACAAGACAGTGGCCCCGGAAACACCCAAGGCCGCCGTGGCCAAGCCCAAACCCAAGATCACGACCAGCCCCAAACCCAAACCCCTGACACTTGATGAACTGATCGCGGCGGAAACACTTGCCAAGCTCGTCGAGGAAGAGGATTTCGACTATGACGAAGAAGAGTTCTTTGACGAGGATGACTTCGTCAAGGCAAGCGTGAAAGCCTATGCCTACGACGAAGAGGCATATTATGCCGAGCCTGTGGAAGAAGAACCCGACATCCAGTCATCCCTGGATGAGATGTCTGCAAAAGCGCTTCCGGACGCAATTGACCATGAGAATGCAGCTGCCCCGCTGAACCCCGACGCGCTGACAGTCGGCGCGCTGGAAGAACGTTTTGAAGACCTCCCTGAACTGGCACCGGTAGAACGCCGCCGTGCCATCCACCCCAACGGACGGCGGTCCCTATTTTCCCGCTTGTTTTCCCGGCAGCGCCTGCAGCCGGCTGAACAAAGTCCACCCGAAAAGCACGTGTGAAAGGCAGACCCATGAAGTTTATCAAGGAACTTATCGCAAGCAAAAGCTGGTCCGGCGGGACCAAGCAAGCAGATCAGGAAGACTACCGTCGCGATCTGGAAACCGATGATTTCGACACGCCGTTGCTTAACCGGGTGGCCACGAAAGCGGCGGCTGGCGATGGCGCGCAGGATGAGAACTGGGATGAATTTGACTCGCCCGAATTTGCTGACCTGCATCCGAAATCGGCTGCATCCGATACCGATGGTGATGTCACTGCTTCGGTGATGGACGACGAAAAGGCCAAGGCCTGGCTTGAGGATTTCGACGCGCTGGACGCTGACGAAAACAGCTGGCTGCAGGACGAAGATGATGAGGATGACGAAGATGAAGGCGATTGGGATCTCGGCCCTGCCTCGACCTTCAACGATGCTGAAGCCAGCCGCCCGCGCACCGAGCGGGCGGTCTCGATCGTGCGCGCCGTCTCGGGGCCGCCACCGGCCAACACCAATGACACCGATGCCGGGATTCTGGCTGGCGACACTCTGGCAGATTACGAAAGCGCCGAAAGTGAGGATGACGAATATACCGATGATCTGGGCGAGGCCGCGATCGAAGCGGTGATGGCCAAGGAAGACATTTCCGAGGCCGACCGCCAGGCCATGCTTCTGGAAATCCAGGCCGCGATGGACTCGGTGCGCCACATCCGCACCGATGAGGAATTGGGGCGCCAGGCGGCGGCGCGCGAGCAATTGGGATTGGGCGCGGATTCCGCACCGAATTCCCGCATCCTCGACGAAACCAATGAAATTCTGAATGAAGACACCGGTGCGCGTCGGCGCCAGGCGATTGCGCTGCTCAAGAATGTCGCTGCGGCCACCCGCACCGATCCGATCTTGCAATCTCTGTCAGGCGCCGGAGCCGGCGAAGATCAGGTCGCCCAAGATAGCTATCGCGAAGACCTCGAAGCGCTCCAGGACAATGATCGCAGGCCTTCGTTGCTGCGCAAATCCCGCCCAGACGGGCCCGAACCCACCGAGGTTGATGCCTCTGAGCCTGCGGTTGAACCCAAGTCCGAGCCAGAGGCGGCGCCAGAGGTTGACGATCCCTTTGCGCAAGCAGACGAGCCGCCCGAATGGGCGCAAA
>Ga0316205_10003455_pt1 | contig 14938 bp, 10 predicted proteins | sample 3monthpyrite_MG_FD_204941 | JGI IMG/M metagenome (GOLD analysis project Ga0316205, IMG submission 204941) | Microbial mat bacterial communities from mineral coupon in-situ incubated in ocean water Damariscotta River, Maine, United States -... | ecosystem: Environmental > Aquatic > Marine >... | reverse complement strand
CTTTAACAACCTTAACCAAAGCCGAAAAAACAAAGTTATTGGATAAAGGCATTGTGCTTTGTAAAGAGCTTCACGAAAACCCTAGTTTATTGGAACAAATAGGCGTGCCAAAACCAAGACATAAAAACATTCTCGAAGATTCAGAAAAATTATGTACAGCACATTAATAATAAAATAAACATTCATTCTAAATACAATACAGATGAAAACAGAAGCATTGCAAAACCAGAACAGTATAGATTTAGAGCCATTTTACCAAGCCTTGGAAGATGACCCAAAACTACTTGAAGAAGCCTTTGAAATAATATTGGGCATGGTAAATTTTGAGCCTAAATCCATAAAGAAATTAGCGCTCCTTATCAAAGAAGATTCACGTAATCTATATAATGAAATAGTAGAATTGAGCAAATCGGGCCAAAACAAAGGAAATACACCGTCCTGCTGTGGTGGACATTAATAAGTAACATAAATATGAAAAATAATAAAATAAACATTCACTTTTTAGGAGCAGCAGGCACAGTAACCGGCTCAAAATATCTGGTGGATACAGGAGATAGAAAGATACTGATAGACTGCGGGCTTTTTCAGGGGTTGAAGGAATTACGCCTTAAAAACTGGGAGTACCCACCAGTTAATGTTGCTGATATTGATGCGGTTTTACTCACCCACGGCCATATGGACCACACAGGTTATCTGCCGAGGTTGGTAAAGCAAGGCTTTAATGGTCCCATCTATGGCACCAATCCCACCCTGGACATCGCAAAAATCATATTGAACGATAGTGCCAAAATACAAGAACAGGAAGCCGAACGTGCCAATAAAGAAGGCTATTCCAAACACAGTCCTGCAAAACCACTTTACGATTTAAAGGATGTAGAAAAAACAATTCCTTTCTTCAAAGGGATACCACCTTCTCAATGGTTACCCATTCTCAAGGATGTGAAGGCGCGGTTTCAATACAACGGACACATTCTTGGAGCCACCTATATAGAATTGGATATACATGGAAAACGCTTCGTTTTTTCAGGAGATATTGGAAGAACCAATGATTTATTGCTCTATCCACCCTTGAAGCCAAAAAAAGCAGACGTACTTTTTATAGAATCTACTTATGGAGGGCGTTTTCATCCAGAGGAAGTGGAAGCTATTCCGCTGATTGAAAAATTAGTTAATGAAACTATTAACAATGGAGGCAGTTTATTTATCCCCAGTTTTTCAGTAGAACGTGCGCAATTGATGATGTTGATTTTTTGGAGATTACTAAAGGAAAACAAAATTCCAAGAGTCCCAATGATTATGGATAGCCCAATGGGTGCCAATGTATTGGAACTGTTTCATAGAACTCGTGATTGGCACAGATTGGAAGACAATGAATGTGACGAAATGTGTTCTAATTTCACTGTTGTAAGTAGTTACAGAGAGACTATGGAATTAAGAACAGACAATAAACCAAAAATCGTGATTGCAGGAAGCGGAATGCTCACAGGCGGGAGGATGCTAAACTATCTTGAAACCCAAGCGCAAAATCCAAATAACAACTTACTTTTTGTAGGTTATCAAGCTGAAGGCACTCGTGGCAGAAAATTATTGGAAGGTGAAAAAGAACTAAAAGTATATGGAAAATGGGTGCCGTTTAAAATGCAAGTAGCAGAAATTGAAGGGCTGTCGGCACACGCAGACCACGCCGAACTTATGGATTGGTTGAGCGAGATACAAGATCAACCTGAAAGAACATTCATAATTCACGGTGAAAAAGAAAGTGCAGAAGCATTACAAATGGGTATCAAGGAAACCTATGGATGGGATTGTGATATTCCCAAATTATATAGTATTGAAAACGTATAAACTCAATTAAAAAATGAAATCAAAAAAAAATAAAAACGGAAGCACTAACTGGTACGTTATCACAGGTGGACCAAGTACCGGAAAAACCACAGTCATCAATATGCTACAAGAAAAAGGATATAAAACAACTATTGAGCATGCAAGACATTATATAGATACCATGCGTGACGAAGGAGAAACAGTAGAAGAAATTAGAAATAACAAAAGGAAATTCCAATTAGGTGTGTTAGATATGCAAATAGAACAGGAAGCAGAAATACAACCCAAGGATATAGTTTTTTTGGATCGAGCCATTCCGGATGCCCTGGCATATTATCGGTTTTTAAAATTAGAAGTTGATGATTTACTAACTAAAGCCATACAAAAAGCACATTATAAAAAAATATTCATTCTGGACAGGCTTCCCTTGATAAATGATTATGCAAGATTGGAAAACGAAAACGACCAGATAAAAATCCATCGCTTAATCACCGAAGTATATGAAGACTTGGGATTTCCAATCGTTTTTGTTCCCGTATTGCCTCCTGATGAACGGGTAGAATTTATTTTAAATAACATATAATGGAAATGATAATGCAAAGTCCGCAAATACATTGATAGACAGATACAAAAAAAGACATTGAAATTTTAATTCTAAAAAAATATACAGATGAAGCGTCAAAATAAAGATAAAACCTCCCCTGCCGACCTTACAAGCCATAGTATGGGAGTTGGCCCAATAAGAGTGCAACGTCCTGTATATGTAGATTTGCTTCCTCCATGTAACCATGCATGTCCCGCAGGAGAAAATATACAAGCATGGCTTTCATTGGCACAAGATGAAAAATTTGAAGAAGCCTGGCAGATTATCATGCAAGACAATCCAATGCCTGCAGTAATGGGGCGCGTTTGTTATCACCCCTGTGAAGATGGCTGTAACCGTACCGTCATTGATAGTCCTGTAAACATTCATGCCATAGAGCGGTTTATCGGAGATGAAGCAATCCGTAAAAATTGGAAAGTAAAATTCAATAAAAAACCAGAAGGTAAACGAGTACTCATCATAGGAGCTGGACCTAGTGGCTTATCTGCTGCATACCATCTTACCAGAATGGGCCATAGCGTCGAGATACATGAGGCTGGACCTGTTGCAGGAGGCATGATGCATTTTGGAATTCCTGCCTACAGGCTCCCACGTAATATTTTAGATTATGAAGTTCGACGTATTATGGCAATGGGAGTCAAAATAGTTCTTAATCATAAAGTTGAAGATGTATTATCTGAAAAAAAGGCAGGAAGTTTTGATGCCGTATTTATTGCCGTTGGTGCCCATCTTTCAAAAAAAATTGATATCCCAAGTAATGATGCCGTGAAAATTTTTGACGCCATTACCTTTTTAAAACAGATAGAAAAAGGTGAAAAACCAAAAATTGGTAGAAGAGTTGCTATTTATGGAGGTGGAAATACAGCAATGGATGTAGCACGTACAGTAAAACGGATGGGAGCATCAGAAGCCATGGTTATATATAGGCGCGATAAAAACCATATGGCGGCACATAGGTTTGAGGCAGAAGAAGCTTTGGAAGAAGGCGTTAAGATCAACTGGCTGCGTACGATAAAAACAATGGATAAAAATGCATTTAAGGTTGAGATAATGCAACTCATAGATGGAAAACCCATTCCCACTGGTCAATTTGAAACCCTTGAAGCAGATACCCTGATATTAGCAGTTGGACAAGATACAGACACAGCATTTTTACAGCATATAAAAGGCATCGAATTTAAACAAGATGGAACCGTTATCGTCAATTCTAAAATGATGACCGGTTATGAAGGGATTTTTGCAGGTGGCGATATGATACCTAGTGAACGAAGTGTAACTGTAGCTATTGGACATGGTAAAAAGGCTGCTAAACACATTGATGCTTTTTTAAGGAGAACACCATACATTGAAGTACCCAAACACCCTATTGTAGGTCCCGAAAAATTACATCTCTGGTATAAAACAAATGCTCCAAAAGAAGTTCAACCAATACTCCCTATCGAAAAGCGTTTGGAAGGGTTTGATGAGATAAAAGCCGGTTTAAGCGAAAAAGAAATATTATATGAATCCAAGCGATGCCTATCTTGTGGTAATTGCTTTGAGTGCGATGGTTGTTATGGAGCCTGCCCAGAAGAAGCCATAATAAAACTCGGTCCAGGCAAAAGATATGAGTACAACTTTGATCGCTGTACAGGTTGTGCGATATGTTATGAGCAGTGCCCTTGCCATGCTATAGAAATGATTCCCGAACCTAAAAAACAATAAAGCAATACTCATGGACGATAAAACAAAAATAGCAACTATAGATGGTAATGAGGCAGTTGCCTATGTAGCGTACCGAATTAATGAAGTATGTGGAATCTACCCAATCACACCGGCATCGCCCATGGCTGAACACGCTGATGAATGGTCTGTTAAAGGGGTTGAAAACATTTGGGGCAATATCCCGGATGTCATAGAAATGCAAAGCGAAGGTGGTGCTGCAGGTGTTGTTCATGGGGCGCTTCAAACCGGAGCTTTGGCTACAACTTTTACAGCTTCACAAGGGTTGATGCTGATGCTGCCCAATATGTACAAAATTGCAGGAGAACTCACTTCAACCGTTTTTCATGTTGCTGCGCGTTCACTGGCTGCACAGGCGTTGTCTATTTTTGGCGACCATAGTGATGTCATGGCAGCAAGGACCACAGGGTTTGCTATAATCGCTTCATCTTCAGTTCAGGAAGCTCATGATATGGCGCTCATGAGTCAAACAGTGACCTTAAAATCTAGAGTGCCCATAATGCATTTTTTCGATGGTTTTCGTACGTCCCATGAAGTAAATAAAATAAGCCTTCTTTCTAATGACCAAATTAGAAACATGATTGATGATACGCTTATTTATGCCCATCGAAAACGAAGTTTAAACCCAGATAATCCTTTTATTCGAGGTACTGCTCAAAATCCTGATACTTACTTTCAAGCTAGGGAAACCGTAAATCCATACTATTCAAATCTTCCACAAATCGTACAAAAAACAATGGATGATTTTGGAAAACTCACAGGTCGATATTACAACCTTTTTGAATATATTGGCGATGCAGATGCTGAAAGGATAATTGTAATTATGGCTTCAGGAGCAGAAGTAACTGGTGAGACCGTGAAACATTTGGTTACAAATGGAGAAAAGGTCGGACTGATCAAGGTAAAACTATACCGTCCTTTTTCTTTGGAGCATTTTATAAAAGCCTTGCCCTTATCCGTAAAAAAAATAGCCGTATTAGATCGTACAAAAGAGCCCGGAGCCCTAGGGGAACCACTATACCAAGATGTGGTTACAACATTGGCGGAAGCTTATCGACTAAAAAAAATCAATAGTTTTCCAAATATTATAGGAGGACGCTATGGGTTATCCTCTAAAGAGTTTACTCCTGGCATGGTTAAAGGTGTTTTTGAAGAATTAAAAAAAGCATCGCCCAAAAACGGGTTTACAATAGGTATCAATGACGATGTTTCCCATAGCAGTATAGCATACGACCCTGTTTTCGATATCATTCCTGAAGGAACCATCAGTGCTGTTTTCTTTGGATTAGGTTCGGATGGAACCGTTGGTGCCAATAAAAACAGTATAAAAATTATAGGGGAAGGAACAAATTTATTTGCGCAGGGTTATTTTGTCTATGACTCTAAAAAGTCCGGAGCCCAAACGGTGTCCCATTTACGCTTTGGTAAGAAGCCAATTAACGCACCTTACCTTATTCAAAAGGCAGGTTTTATTGCTTGCCACAAGTTCAGTTTTATTGGGAAAGTGCAAATGCTGCGTTTAGCGAAAAAAGGTGCTACCTTTTTATTGAATAGCCCTTATGGAGCTGATGAAATTTGGAATCACCTTCCGTTTCAGATACAAAAGACAATTATAGAAAAAGAACTAAAATTTTATATCATAGACGCTTCTGGTGTAGCAAGATCTGCAGGCTTAGGGGAAAGAATCAACACTATTATGCAAACTTGCTTTTTTGCACTTTCCGAAGTATTGCCTAAAGATGAAGCTATCGATAGAATAAAATTATCCATAGAAAAAAGTTATCTCAAAAAAGGGAAAGCAGTTGTAGAGATGAATTTTCGTGTAGTTGATGCCGCCTTAAAAAATTTGTTTAAAGTTAAGGTGCCTTCAAAAGTAACAAGTCATATTCCTATCCCTCCCACGGTATCTACAGAAGCACCCAAATTTGTACAAGAAGTGACTGCTATGATGATGCGTGGTGATGGCGATGAACTGCCTGTAAGTAAATTGCCGGTTGATGGTACTTACCCAAGCGCAACTACCCGTTGGGAAAAACGTAATATATCAGATATGGTAGCCCAATGGGATAAAGATATTTGTATTCAATGTGGTAACTGCAGCTTTGTATGTCCACATAGTGTAATACGATCCAAATTCTATAACGAGTCCCATTTAGAAATGGCTCCGGATGCGTTTAAGTTTGCCCCAATCAATGCTCGCGGATTTCCTGAAACATATTATACATTACAAGTATATATAGAAGATTGTACAGGATGCAACTTATGTGTGGAAGTATGTCCTGTCACCAGTACAGAAGATAAAAATAACAAGGCAATAAACTTAAGGCCAAGAGTACCCTTTTTGGAAAAAGAAAAGAAAAATATTCAATTTTTTGAAAGCCTGCCAATGAACGATCGTACAGAAGTGGATTTCTCCTCGGTACGCGGTACACAATTTCTTGAACCATTATTCGAGTTTTCAGGAGCCTGTGCAGGTTGTGGCGAAACACCTTATATAAAAGTACTTACTCAATTGTTTGGCGATCGACTTATTGTTGCCAATGCTACAGGATGTTCTTCTATTTATGGAGGGAACCAACCAACAACGCCTTGGGCCATTAATGAAGAAGGTAGAGGGCCTGCTTGGTCTAACTCACTTTTTGAGGACAACGCAGAATTTGGATTGGGTATGCGCATAACTGCCGACAACCACTTGTTAATGGCTAGAAAGCTGATACACTATTCACGCCATGAAATTGGTGATAAATTAGCTGAAAAACTGCTAAAGACAGAACAACTATATGAATCTGATATAAAGGAACAGAGGGATGCGGTAATGCAATTGAAGAAAAAATTGGCTCATATAGATAAAAATGAAGCTGAAAAAATATTGTCGGTAGCAGATCATCTAGTTAGAAGAAGTGTGTGGTTAGTCGGTGGAGATGGATGGGCCTATGACATAGGCTCTGGAGGACTGGATCACGTACTTTCCACTGGTAAAAATGTTAACGTTTTAGTATTGGACACCGAAGTATATTCTAATACTGGTGGGCAAATGTCAAAAGCCACACCTACGGCAGCCACCGCAAAGTTTGCCTCTGGAGGAAAAAAGGTAGGAAAAAAAGACCTTGCCCTTCAAGCCATTTCTTATGGTAATGTTTATGTGGCACAAGTTGCCATGGGCGCTAATCCGCAGCAAACGCTTTTGGCAATGCGTGAGGCCGAAGCTTATCCTGGTCCATCTATAATTTTGGCTTATAGTCAATGTATAGCACACGGAATTAATATGCAAAAGGGTATGGAACAGCAAAATTTAGCCGTTCAAAGTGGCTACTGGCCCTTAATGCGGTACAACCCAACTTTAAGAAAAGTTGGTAAAAACCCTTTTGTGCTAGATTCGCCCAGACCTAGTATAAAATTTGAGGACTATGCGTATAACGAACTGAGATACACTATTTTAAAGCGAACCGACCCTGAAGAAGCAGAAAAATTACTTAAAGTCGCACAAGAACTAATTAACCTGCGATGGAAAACCTACGAGGATATGTCGGGATGGGCGGCAAAAGAGTTTAACCCAGTGGTTTAATTAAAAAATAAGCTCATGACATTGTCAAATAAATTGCAACAAATAAAAAAACCTCATATTCTTAGTGCCAAAATTGCATTATATTTGATATCAATTACAGAATTAAATATCATAACCAAATATGAATAGAATAAATATTTCAAAATTTAAACAAAGATTTATAAATCTTAAGTATTTTTTATTATTTATTCCTTCAATTTTGATATCCCAAAACGAAATGCTTATCAGCCAACTTTCTGAAAGAATGGTCACACGTGAAAATTATGATAAAAACGGAAAACTGATAAACAATCAAACGTTCCAAATAGGAAATGTAACGGAAACGGAAAAATATTATGAAATAGAGGTGGTTACCGAGCTCTTTGACGAAAGTGGAAAATCCACAGACAAATACACGACCTCCTACCGCTGTAAACCTGAAGAATCCAGTACTATAGTCATGGTTTTTCCCTTTTATAACCCAAAAAAAATGGCGACCGAAATAAACACCACCTCTAAAAACTTTAAAGATCTTTACGATTTAAACAACCTTGAAGATATAGAATTGGAAATAAACTTTGATTCAGGCCTGTTGAATTTCTTCGGTTCCAAAAGCAAAATAAAAATTTATAACAGAAACTTGGTCACAGATGATACAACAAAAACAATACGCTCTAAATTAACAGCTAAAGCCTATGCGCTTGGCATTAGAATTAAGCAGTTTGAATATACGGTTGTCGAAAAACTGACCAACAAAAACCTGTTGTCCTTTCAAAAATTTACCGAAGAGGATGGCAGTTATTTTACAATGACTTATAAATTACCAAATTAAAAATTACGAAAACACTAAATAACAAAAACTATTATGGAAAATCACGAGCATCACAAAAACAAAGAAATGGACCACTCCAAAATGGACCACGGAGATGGCAATGCCCCTATGGGAATGGCAGGGCACGACCACCATAAAATGATGGTCAAGGACTTTAGAAAACGGTTCTGGGTATCATTGATAATTACCATCCCAATTCTGTTCTTCTCACCAATGATACAGGACTTCTTTGGCTATGATTACTTACTGCCAGGTAATCCTTATTTTCTGTTTGCCTTGTCATCCTTTGTGTATTTCTGGGGTGCATGGCCATTTTTAAAAGGGTTTTATGGCGAGATGAAAACCAAAGGCGCCGGAATGATGACCTTGATTTCAATGGCTATCAGTGTTGCTTATTTTTATAGTACGGCAACCGTATTCGGTCTGAAAGGCGAAGATTTCTTTTGGGAATTGAGTACGCTTATTGTCATTATGCTTTTGGGGCATTGGTTGGAAATGAAATCGGTTTTGGGTGCCTCAAAAGCCCTGCAACTACTGGTAAGTATGCTCCCTTCTGAAGCGCACAAAGTTGTAGGCGATAAAATTGAAGATGTGAAGCTTGACGATCTTATGAAAAATGACATAATCTTGATTAAACCCGGCGAAAAAATACCCGCAGATGGTATTATTACCGAAGGCTCCAGTTACCTAAACGAATCGATGCTCACTGGCGAATCTAAACCTGTAAAAAAGGGATTGGATGATAAAGTAATCGGCGGTTCCATTAACGGTAACAGCACTTTAAAAGTCAAGGTTGAGCATACAGGAAAAGATAGTTATCTCAACAAGGTTATTAAAATGGTTGATGAAGCACAACGTACCAAATCCAAAATGCAAAACCTTTCAGACAGAGCAGCCAAATGGCTTACTTATATAGCATTGATTATTGGTTTTGGAACCCTAGCTGTATGGTTGTCTTTAGGCTTTCCGTTTGTATATGCATTAGAGAGAATGGTAACAGTTATGGTAATTGCCTGTCCGCATGCTTTAGGGCTTGCCATTCCACTTGTGGTTGCAATTTCTACAGCAGTATCCGCACAAAATGGCTTGCTTATTCGTAACAGGACCGCTTTTGAAGAATCCAGAAAAATCTCGGCACTATTATTCGACAAGACTGGAACATTGACCAAAGGTGATTTTGGTGTTACCCGAATAGAATCTGTTAGCGATAATTATTCAACAGCCGAAATCCTTCGATTGGCAAGTGCCTTGGAGCAAAGTTCGGAACATCCCATTGCTGTTGGTATCATTAAAAAAGTAAAGGCCGATAATGTGGCCATCCCAAAACCTGAAAAGTTCAATGCCATTACAGGAAAAGGCGTTGAGGCCGATGTTGAAGGTAAACAAGTAAAAGTGGTAAGTCCGGGTTTTTTAAGAGACGAAAACATTGCCATTCCAGAAGACGCCTACAGCGATGCTGCAGAAACGGTCGTGTTTGTTTTAATTGACGGAAAATTAGCAGGTTATATTGCCCTTTCTGACGAAATTAGACCAGAATCCGCTGGTGCGATACAAACCTTTAAAAAGAACAATATTAAAGTATATATGGCTACTGGAGATAATGAAAAAACCGCCAAAGCTGTTAGCGATAAACTTGGACTGGATGGCTATTATGCCGAAGTATTACCACATCAAAAAGTAGAAATCGTGCAAGAATTACAGGCTAAAGGTGAATTTGTTGCCATGACAGGTGATGGTGTTAACGATGCTCCTGCATTGGCACAGGCAAATGTTGGTGTTGCCGTAGGTTCGGGTTCTGATATTGCTGCCGAAACAGCCGATATTATTTTAGTGAACAGCAACCCAAAAGATATTGCTAATTTAATTTTATTTGGCAAAGCCACCTATGGCAAAATGATACAAAACTTAATTTGGGCAACGGGTTATAATGTGGTTGCTATTCCATTGGCAGCAGGTGTTTTTTACGCTTCAGGATTTGTGTTAGGGCCTGCAGTAGCTGCAGTGTTTATGAGTTTAAGTACTATTATTGTGGCCATTAATGCACAACTGTTAAAGCGAAAAATAGGTAAAAAATAATGACTAAAAATGAAAAACTTAACAGGATATTATTAATCCTGTTAAGTTTGTTTATTGTTATGTTGGGCTATGGTATTTTATTACCCATACTGCCCTACTATACCGAACGGTTAGCTTTAAAAAACAGTTTAGATGCTGACTTAATAAATTTCCATATAGGATTACTAACAAGTATCTATCCTTTATTTCAGCTTCTTTTTGTGATTTTTTGGGGCAAACTATCAGATAGGTATGGACGTAAACCCATCATCATTATAGGGTTGATTGGTTTTATTATAATGCAGGTACTTACAGGGCTCGCTACAAGTATAACAATGCTTTATGTAGCGAGAATTATTGGTGGCATCTTGACCTCATCAATAATTCCAGTAAGCAATGCTTATTTAAGCGATATCACTTCTGATACACAACGTACAAAAATTATGGCTTGGTCTGGAATGGCCTATAGTTCAGGAATCATTTTTGGACCTGTGTTGGGTGGCTTATTATCGCAGACCGATGTTCACTGGAATTATTCGTTTGGTCAATTTCATCTGGATCGATTTACAGTTCCTTTTCTTTTAGCAGCACTATTGGGCTTTTTTGTGTTGCTCTCAATTATTATGTGGCTGCAAAACACGCAAATAGTGAAAAGGGTTATATCCAAGAGCAAAACAATCGGTTTTTTCATTAACAAATATTTTATTATCCTGTTACTGCTATCTTTTATATTGCAGTTTGTAGTCACTTTATTTGAAACTGTATTTTCAATTTACGGAAAAGATGAATTGTCCTTTTCCAGTAATCAAGTTGGGATTGGCTTTATGCTTTGCGGATTGGTAATGGCAGTTTTACAACCTGTTTTTGCAACTTATGGAGAAAGATTTATAACTTCAAAACAGCAAATAGCTTTAGGGCTGTTGTTAACCAGTTTATCGCTTATTGCATTTCCTTTTTTAAATAGTGAGCTTTACGTTTATGTGATGATTGTTATTTTTGCTATAGGTGGTGCTTTGGTGACTCCTAATTTGCTTTCGGCAGTGTCCTTGATTTCAAAGGAACACACTGGCAGGAATATTTCCATACAAAGCTCTACTAATAGCATAGGCCAAATTTTAGGACCGATTTTAGGTGTTTGGTTAATTTCGGGTGGTTTTTATTATCCTTTTATAATCGCTGGATTGATTGTTTTAGTTTCAATAGGATTTGTTATACCTCTAATAAAATGGCAAAAACAATGAAACATCTTGGAGTGAAAAAGACTCGTTTTATTTAGGTAATTTAATGATAGCCATGGTATAATATTAAAAAGATGTAAAATAATAAGTATTGTGATGATTCATAAATCAACAACAGAAAATCAAAAAAAGCACTTTCATGATAGTAATGATGATAATGGATATATACAGTTGCTGAATTCTGGTGAAGCGTATTTTCTTCAGTTAAAAAAATTAATTGAAGATGCACAAAAGGAAATTCATCTACAAACTTATATTTTTGAAGACGACGAAACAGGAAATGATATAGCGGATTGCCTGAAAAGAGCTGCCCAAAGAAAAGTAAAGGTTTATGTTTTATTGGATGCTTATGGCAGTGCGGCACTTCCAGATAGTTTTGTCCAGGATTTGATACATCACGGTATATCAATTCGTTTCTTTTCCCCTTTATTTTCCTTGAACAATTTTTATCTGGGAAGGCGTATGCACCACAAAGTACTGGTTGTTGATGAAAAAATGGCAGTGATAGGCGGAATCAATATTGCTAATAAATACAAGGGAATCCAAGAATTAGAGCCTTGGCTTGATTTTGCCGTACAGTTGGATTGTCCTGCAGCCGAGGATTTGCAAAAATTGTGCAGGGATTATTTTTTTAAAAAAGGAAGCTCAAAAAAAATAAAACCAGTCTTGCATTCGGCTGGTAGTGCTCTTGTTGGAATTATACAAAACGACTGGTTAAAAAGTAAAACAGAGGTTTGTGATGCATACACCAATGCGATACTTCGGGCAAAAAAGGAAATAATCATAATAGGCTCCTATTTTTTACCTGGAAAAAAGATGTCCAAAGCATTAAAAAAAGCTAGTAAAAGAGGCGTTAAAATAACTTTAATTTTAGCTGGTATTAGTGATGTGCCTTTGGTAAGAAGGGCAACCGAGCATTTATACGCCACTTTTTTGCACGATCACATTAAAATATATGAATGGAACAAATCGGTCTTGCACGGAAAAGCTGCTATAGTAGATAACCAGTGGTCAACCATAGGTTCCTTTAATTTGAACAGTCTTAGCTGTTATGGCAGCATAGAAATGAACGTGGAAATACATTCATTTGGTTTTGCTGAAACCTTGCGCTTGGACTTTAATAGGGTAATAAACGAGTGCAAGGAAGTTACCAAGAGCAGTTTTGAAATAAGAGCAAATATCCTTAACAGACTTGCAGATTGGTTGTCTTATCAAATAATAAGAACAACACTACTTTCTCTAACCTTTTTACCACACTTAAGGGTTTTTAAAAAATATAGGTTTTAAACGTTTAAGTTTCCCATATGAGTATTTTTTAACCTTACATTTTCCTCTTATAGAAATCTAGTCTATACAATAAAACATGTATTGACCCTTAAATGGTTGGATGCTATATTATCTTGATAGTTATGGGGTTAACTTTTTTTGAAGATAGTCTCATTGTATTCAAGAAAGTTAAATGAAAGTAACTTTAATGGATCTACTAGACAATAATAAAATGACGATTGTCGGTAAAACAATACTCCTCGTAGATTAAACTGTGCGTTTATAGGATAAATTTTTTTTTAAAATAAAAAAAAGTTAAATTACATCATTATATGGTTAAAATATTTTCAATATTACTTTCAGGCTTGATTTTTTTTCAAGGTTTCAGCATGAATTTTCAAGACTTTTCCAAGTTTAAAATCATGGTTGAGCACTTGGATTTTCATCAAGAAAATTTTAACGAAAGTGTTATGGATTTTGTTTCTATCCATTATGGTTCAAACAAAATTTTGCACAGTAACGAACATGAGCATAATGATGAGCATGAGAATTTACCTTTTAAAAAAGAGACCAAGACCAGTGAAAATATACCAATAGTATATGTAATTAATAATTCAAGTATTAAAATAAACAATAATAACTTATCAGAACTATCTGTAAATTTCTTTTATAAAGAAATGCATTCTACATTCGAAAAACCTAATGTTTTTCAGCCTCCAAGGCATTCCTAAAAATCTTATTAAACCATCAACTGTCATTCAATTAAAAATTGTATGGTTTTAGTTGCATGTATATAATAAGATCTTCCGTTTATTTATTGACCACTTTTATAATTGCGTAGAGCAGGTTAATTTTTTAATAAGACGTCCAATTACGTCATATTTATTCCCTGATACACACTTATTAAGTGTACTTAAATAATTAAGTCATCTAAGAGACTAATCATGGTTTATTATTAAAAACCTATTCATTACTTAAAAGTTGAAGAGTATCGCTTTAAAATATTGCAAAGAAATAATACTATTTCCTTAAACTATTCTTTTGTTGATATAGGCTGAGGTAAAAGAAGCGAATTTTTAATTGCTTCTGAGTACGATTTTGATAAAGTAATATTGAAAAAGCGATGAATACTGAAAGTTTCGAAGACCATGACATTCTTGAGTTTGACTTAATCGTGTATCAAGTTGAACTGCTTTGAGGTAATTAAAAAAATTTAAAATGAAAAATAAAAATATATTAATAACGTGTGGTGGAAGAAGAGTTTCTTTATTAAAATTCTTTAAAACAGAGTTAAAAAAGATTTATTCTGAAGGGTTAGTATATATAACCGATAGCCATCCATTACTTTCTTCGGCAGCTCACTTGGCCGATGGTTTTTTTAAAGTTCCCGATTTATCTAGTCCACATTATATAAATGAGCTTCTAAATATTTGCATAGAAAATAAGATAGCTCTTTTAATCCCTACTTTTGATAGGGAATTATTAGCACTTTCTCAAAATGAGGAGCTGTTCAAAAAAAATGGTGTAACGATTGTCATTAGTTCAACTGATTTTATTAACAAAACTATCAATAAATCAAATACCCATAGGTTTTTTAAAAGTTTAAATATCCCTTTTCCAAAAGAGTATTCAAAAAAAGAATATAAATTGCCTATTTATATTAAACCAAACTTGGGTAGTAATAGTAAAGATAATTTTGTTATAACTAGCGAGAATGATTTTTTAAAAAAGCATTTTGTGAATGATGAATACCTGTTTTTGGAATACCTAAACCCTAATGAATTTAAGGAATATACCTGTGATCTATATTACTCAAAAACACACCATTTAAAATGTGCTGTTCCAAGAAAGCG
>Ga0316205_10003454_pt1 | contig 14941 bp, 17 predicted proteins | sample 3monthpyrite_MG_FD_204941 | JGI IMG/M metagenome (GOLD analysis project Ga0316205, IMG submission 204941) | Microbial mat bacterial communities from mineral coupon in-situ incubated in ocean water Damariscotta River, Maine, United States -... | ecosystem: Environmental > Aquatic > Marine >... | reverse complement strand
GCTCGGACAGCCAGTCGACGATCTTGCCTTTGCCTTCGTCACCCCACTGGGCACCGACAACCACCACATTTGCCACGGGTGTAGTCCTTTTCTAGGTCAATCTGGATCAAACCGGGTCCGTATAGCGGTGCAGGAAGGCCGCGGAAACCACCTTTTCGCCGCAACCCGCTGGACAGAAGGCCCGCGCTTTGGCACTCGGAATGTCAAGACGCGCGTGAGGTCATGTCATGGCAGAGTTCGCCGCCCGCTGGGCGTTTGCCTTTATCCTTCTGGCTGCCACCTACAACCCGACGGAATGGAACTATTCCCGTTGGGCGACCGATTTCTATGAAACCCAGACACCGATGGTGGTTTTCTTCGGCCTGCTGCTGTTCATCGGCTATATTATCTACTTTCGCGCCACCCTTCGCTCCATCGGCGGATTCGGGATGTTGCTGGTGGCCGCGCTGGTGGCGTCACTGGTCTGGGTGCTCTACGATTTCGGCCTGCTGAGCCTGGAAAACCGCAAGGCTCAGGTGTGGCTGGGGATATTTTCGCTGTCCGTGGTTCTTGGAATCGGCCTGAGCTGGTCGATCATCCGGCGCAAATTGTCCGGTCAGGTCGACATGGATGACCTTGATGACTAGACCGCTGTTCGACGGGTTGCGCCGCGCATCCGCACCGCATAGATAGCCCGCAAGTCAAGCAGGATCCGGCTAAAATGCAAAACGTAGTCCTTGTCGTTCATCTGATTCTCGCGCTCGCATTGATCGCGACGGTGCTTTTGCAGCGTTCCGAAGGGGGCGGGCTTGGAATGGGCGGCGGGGGTGGTGCTTCTGCCGGACGCTCGTCGCTGACCGGGGTTGCGAAACTGACCTGGGGACTGGCGGTTGCCTTCATCGCCACCTCGATCACCCTGACGATTATTGCCGCGCAAAACTCGGCCACCACCTCGGTTCTGGACCGTGTGACGGATGTACCTGTTGCACCGCCCGTTGTGGAAAGCCAATTGCCTGCGGGCGAGGATCTCTTGCCGCCGGGCGATGGTCTGGCCCCCGCCCAACCGCCCCGCGCCGACTAACCAACTGTGGGATCAGAACCGCGCAGGGCCGCAAAATCTTGCGCGTCGGTTGCCAAGTCCAGCCGAATCTAGTACCGCTCAAACCCCGTGATGATATGCGTTAAGGCCCCCGACAACGGGGCTTTGGCACGGGGTTTTTCACACCAAATTTGACTGAGAAAAAGGGGTTTGTGACCCAATGGCGCGCTTTGTATTCATCACTGGCGGGGTTGTCTCTTCGTTGGGCAAGGGCCTCGCCTCGGCCGCACTGGGCGCGCTGTTGCAGGCACGAGGTTTCTCGGTCCGGCTGCGCAAACTCGACCCCTATCTCAACGTGGATCCGGGCACGATGTCGCCCTTCGAGCATGGCGAAGTGTTCGTCACCGATGACGGAGCGGAGACCGATCTGGATCTGGGCCATTACGAACGCTTCACCGGCGTGGCGGCACGGCGCACCGATTCCGTCAGCTCCGGGCGCATCTATTCCAACGTGCTGGAGAAAGAGCGACGCGGCGATTACCTGGGCAAGACGATCCAGGTCATTCCGCACGTCACCAACGAAATCAAGGACTTCATCTCCATCGGCGAGGATGAGGTGGACTTCATGCTGTGCGAGATCGGCGGCACCGTCGGCGACATCGAGGGCCTGCCGTTTTTCGAAGCGATCCGCCAGTTCAGTCAGGACAAGCCGCGCGGCCAGTGCATTTTCATGCACCTGACATTGCTGCCCTACATCAAGGTTTCGGGCGAGTTGAAGACCAAGCCGACGCAGCACTCGGTCAAGGAACTGCGCTCGATCGGCATCGCGCCGGATATTCTGGTGTGCCGCTCGGAAGGTCCGATTCCGCAGAAAGAGCGCGACAAGCTTGCGCTGTTCTGCAACGTGCGCCCCGACAGCGTGATTGCGGCCCAGGACCTGTCCTCGATCTATGACGCGCCGCTGGCCTATCACCGGGAAGGCCTGGATCAGGCCGTGATCGACGCGTTCGGGATCAGCCCCGCGCCCCGGCCCGACCTGAGGCGCTGGGACGATGTCAGCGACCGGGTGCACAATCCCGAGGGCGAAGTTCGGGTGGCGATTGTCGGCAAATACACCCAGTTGGAAGACGCCTATAAATCCATCGCCGAGGCGCTGACCCATGGCGGCATGGCCAATCGGGTGAAGGTCAGGATCGAATGGGTGGATGCGGAAATATTCGAACGCGAGGACGCAGCACCGCATCTGGAAAAATTTCACGCGATCCTTGTGCCCGGCGGGTTTGGCGAACGTGGCACCGAGGGCAAGATCAAGGCGGTTCAATTTGCCCGCGAACGCAAGGTGCCCTATCTGGGAATCTGCCTGGGAATGCAGATGGCGGTGATCGAAGCGGCGCGCAACCTTGCCGGTCTGGTCGATGCGGGGTCCGAGGAATTCGACCATGAGTCGGGAAAAAAACGTTTCACTCCCGTGATTTATCACCTCAAGGAATGGGTGCAGGGCAACCACAAGGTCGAGCGCAGGGTCGAGGACGATAAGGGCGGCACGATGCGGCTTGGGGCTTATGATGCGGTTTTGGCGGACGGTTCGAAAGTCGCGGAAGTCTACGGCACCACCGCAATCGAGGAACGCCACCGTCACCGCTACGAGGTTGACGTCAAGTATCGCGAAAAGCTGGAAGACTGCGGCCTGGTTTTCTCGGGCATGTCTCCCGATGGGCGCTTGCCCGAAATTGTCGAGGTCAGGGATCACCCCTGGTTCATCGGCGTCCAGTTTCACCCGGAACTGAAATCCAAACCCTTCGCACCCCATCCATTGTTCGCCGATTTTGTGCGCGCGGCAAAGGATGTGTCGCGTCTGGTCTGACCGCCGTTTCGAAGGAAAGGTTGCAACATGCCCAAAGGTTACTGGATCGTTCGGGTTACCGTCCATGACCGCGACGCATTCGAAAAGTATCGTCAGGCCAACGCAGTCGCGCTCAACAAATTCGGAGCCCGTTTTCAGGTAAGAGGCGGAGAGCAGGAGATCATGGAAGGCAACGCCAGACCCCGAACCATCGTTCTTGAGTTCCCAACGATTGAAGATGCACGGGCGTGCTATTTCAGCCCGGAATACAAGGCGGCCAGAGTGTTGAGGGACGATCCTGCCGTTTCTGCGGCGGATTTCGTGATCGTGCAAGGTTATGACGGCTGAGACGCGTGGACCGCTTGGCCTTCGACCATTCCCGCCATATATCGGTTCCATGTTTGGTGAATTGCTTCAGCGCCTGACCGCGCCCGACCCCGCCCCGCTTCCCGACCCGGACGCGCGACTTGCACTGGCCGCGCTGCTTGTGCGAATCGCGCGAAGCGACGGCGACTATATTGCTGAGGAAGCCCTGCGGATCGACAAGGTGCTTGCGGGACGGCACGGGATTTCGCCCTTCGAAGCAACGGCCTTGCGACGCGAAGCCGAGGATCTGGAAGCCGAGGCTCCCGATACCGTGCGCTTTACCCGCGCCATCAAGGATGCCGTGGCCTACGAGGACCGCGCGGGGGTGATCGAGGCATTGTGGGAGGTCGTATTGGCCGACGGGGTGCGCGATCACGAGGAAAATTCAATAATGCGTCTGACCGCCAATCTGCTGGGCGTGAATGACCGCGACAGCAATCTCGCCCGCCTGCGAGTCGAAACGCGCGGCTAGGCGATGATCGCAAGCCTGCCGATGTATCTGCGCCCCGAGAATCGCGCGGCGCATGAAGCGCTTTGGTCCGCCACCCGCGACCGGCTGCGCGAAGCCGGTATCGCTGCCCCCGATGCCCTGACCCACGACACCGCGGAATGGGAGACCTGGGCGCGCGAGGATCTGGTTCTGGGTCAGATCTGCAACCTGCCCTACCGCGCCGCGTTCCGGGACAAACTCACCCTGATCGGAACCGGGGATTACGGACTGGTCGAAACGGAGCCGGGATATTACCGCAGCGTTCTGGTTATGCGGGCCGAGGACGAGCGCGCGCCCGGACCCGCTCTTCGCCTTGCCTATAGCGACCCGCTCAGCCAGTCGGGTTGGGGGATCGCAACGGACTGGGCGGCAGAGCGCGGTTTCGACTGGCAAAACGTGCTGCATTCGGGTTCCCATATCGAAAGTGCCCGTGCAGTGGTTCAAAACCGCGCCGATCTGGCCTTTATCGACGCACAAACCTGGACGATGCTGGAACGCTGGGAACCCTGGACCTCGGGGTTGCGCGTCGTCGCGCACGGCCACGCTAAGTGTCCGGGGCTGACATTTGTCACGGCCGGCACCGTAGATCCCAAACCCTACCGCGATGCGCTGTCGCACGCCATCCGGTCGCTGGACCAGGACACCAGGTCCGTTCTGGGGTTGCGCTCGCTAGTGGTTCTGCCCGACGAGGCCTACACCGCCCGCCCTCTGCCGCCACCGCCGCCAAAGTCCGAATCCTTTTGATCCGGGGCCAATTCTTGTCGGGTCACCATTGCAACGCTGCGCCTTTTGCGCCTTAGTCGCTTGAAGCAAACGACGACAGGAACCCAACCGCGTGCAAGCAGCTCAAGACGCCCCAGTTGTTGAAATCCAGGGATTGCACAAATCCTATGGTGAACTGGAAGTTCTGAGGGGTGTCAGCCTGACAGCGCACAAGGGCGATGTTGTGGCCCTGATCGGGTCGTCGGGGTCCGGCAAGTCCACCCTTCTGCGCTGCGCCAACCTGCTGGAAGACAGCCAACAGGGTGAAATCCTGTTCTGCGGCGAGCCGGTTCATTGGAAAGGCGCTGGCCACAACCGGGTGCCGGGGGACAAACACCAGATCATTCGCATCCGCACGAACCTGTCGATGGTATTCCAGCAGTTCAACCTGTGGGCGCATCTGACCATCCTGCAGAATGTGATGGAGGCCCCGGTCACCGTCCTGAAGCAGAACCGGGCAGAGGTCGAAAAGCGCGCACGGGGGTTGCTCGACAAGGTCGGGATCGGCGAGAAATGCGATGCCTACCCGGCCCAGCTGTCCGGCGGCCAGCAACAGCGCGCGGCGATTGCGCGCGGTTTGGCGATGGAACCCAAGGCGCTTTTGTTCGACGAACCGACCTCGGCGCTTGATCCCGAGCTTGAACAGGAAGTCGTCAGGGTCATCAAGGATCTGGCGGCCGAGGGTCGCACCATGGTGATCGTGACCCACGACATGCGTCTGGCGGCGGATGTGGCCGACCACGTCATTTTTCTGCACCAGGGCCTGATCGAAGAAGAAGGCCCGCCAAAAGACCTGTTCGGCGCACCGAAATCGGCGCGCCTGCAGCAATTCCTCAGTCATTCCGCATGACCGGGGACAACACCAACTGGGAGTAACCAACATGAAAAAGATTCTTCTGGGCGCTGCCGCCCTCGCCTTTTCGGCCACCATGGCCGCCGCAGGCAGCCACTCGGTCGTCCGCATGGGCACCGAAGGCGCCTATCCTCCGTACAACTTCATCAACGACAAGGGCGAGGTTGACGGGTTCGAACGCGAGTTGGGCGACGAGTTGTGCGCGCGCGCCGAACTCACCTGCGAGTGGGTTACCAATGACTGGGATTCGATCATTCCGAACCTGACCTCAGGCAACTATGACACGATCATAGCCGGGATGAGCATCACCTCCGAGCGCGATGAAGTCATCGACTTTACCCAGAACTACATTCCGCCAGCCTCGTCCGCCTACGCCGCAACATCGGCAGATGCCGATGTGATGGGCGGCGTGATTGCCGCGCAGACCAACACGATCCAGTCGGGATATGTCGCTGAATCGGGGGCCGCGCTTCTTGAATTCGCAACACCGGACGAGACCGTCGCCGCCGTGCGCTCGGGTGAGGCCGATGCAGTATTCGCCGACAAGGATTTTCTGGCTCCGATCGTCGAGGCCGACGCCAGCATGGTCTGGGCTGGCGAGGATGTGCAACTGGGCGGGGGCGTTGGCATGGGTCTGCGTGAAACCGATGGCGAGCTGAAAGCCAAGTTCAATGCGGCCATCGATTCGATGAAAGCCGACGGCACGTTGAACTCGCTTCTCGTAAAGTGGTTCGGCGACGGCATCGCGACCTACTGACCCAAGGAGCGGGGCGGCCACCGGTCGCCCCACCCGTTCAGAATGTTCACCTATTGCGAAGACCCATCGGCACTTGATACCGCCCGCTGGCTGTCCTGTTATCTGACGACAGGCGTCCATATGCGTTTTTATGCAAGTTTCGGCACGGTGCTGTTGCTGCTGGCCATCACCGCACCCGTGGCATTGGCTTTCGGGTTCCTTGGGGCCATGGCTTCGCGCTCGCAACTGTTTCCGATCCGCATGATCGGCAAGTCCTACACGTCGATGGTTCGGGGCATTCCGGACATCGCGTTCTTTCTGTTCTTCGTGATCGCGCTCGACCAGGCGTTGGAATGGCTGCGACATCAGGCGCTCTGCCCGGACTGGACCGAGCCGATCCGCCAGGGTGCGAATTTTCTGGTGTGCGCCGATGCCAAGCTGCCGCTTTCAACCGCGCCCCAGACCGTGCACGAAATTTATAACTTCTTTCTGGCCATTTTCACCTTTGCCATCGTGTTCGGGGCCTTTGCCGCCAACGTGCTCTACGGGGCGATGATGGCGGTGCCCAGGGAGCAGATGGAAACGGCAGAGGCTTACGGGATGACAAGAAGTCAGGCTTTCTGGCGCGTGATGGTCCCGCAGATGTGGATCTATGCCCTGCCGGGTCTGTCCAACCTTTGGATGATCCTCATCAAGGCGACGCCGCTGCTGTTCCTTCTGGGGGTCGAGGACATCGTGTACTGGGCGCGCGAGCTTGGCGGCTCGAAAACCCCGCAATTCACCGATTACCCGCATCCAGACTGGCGGCTTTGGTATTTCCTTTTCCTGCTGGTGTTCTACCTGCTGATGACCAAGGCATCAGAGGTGGTTCTGAAGCGCCTCACAATGCGGCTCAGCCACGGGCAGGCCACAATGGGTGGCGAAGCGATGCGACGCGCATGACCTGCTATGAAGCCTTTCAGGCCTATGCGCTGCGCTCGCTCGGCATTGGCGAACGGTTGCTGCCAAGGGGTGAAATCTCGGTCTGCGAGCAGGTTGTGCTGATCGGCTCGGGCATGATCTGGAACGTCTATTTCGGGGCGCTGGCGCTGCTCTCGGGGTTCTTTCTGGCGACAGCCGTGGCGCTGGGAAAGAATGCAGCGTCGCCCTGGCTGCGCAAACCTTCCGAGTGGTTTGTGTTCATTTTCCGCGGCTCACCGCTCTTCATCCAGTTCTTTCTGGCCTATTTCCTGTTTCTGTCGCTCAAACAGCAAAGCGGCGTGTTTGACCCGCTGACCACTGCGGCGGCGGGCGCTTTGGTGGTTCTGTTTCTGAACACGGCCGCCTATTCCGGCGAAATTTTCTATGGCGCATTGCGGACGGTGCCCCGGGGCGATCTGGAGGCCGCCGATGCCTATGGGCTGTCGGGTTGGGTAAAATTCCGGCGGATTACCTGGCCAACGATGCTGCGCCTGGGCTGGCCGAGTTATACCAACGAGGCGATCTTTCTGTTCCACGCCACCACACTGGTCTTTTTCTCAGGCTTTCCGGCGCGCCAGCAACGGGGCGATGCCTTGTTTTATGCCAGTTATTTCGCCGACCGGACGTTCAACCCGTTCGTGCCCTACCCCATCGTGGCGGGGTACTTCATCATACTGACCCTGATCGTGATCGGGATTTTCGGGCTGGTAAACCGGCGTCTCAACCGCCATCTGGCCGAGGGCCAGCGGAGCCGCTTGCGGATTCGGCCCCAGATTCTGCGATAGGTCAATGAAGATCGGAATACTTCTCTGCGGCTCCCCTCCCAAGAATGTGCGCGCCACGTTTGGAGGCTGGACCGAGCGTTTTGCTCACCTTTTGTCGGGCCACGGGTTCATCTTCCGGGGCTGGGATGTCGAGAATATGGAGTTTCCGGAAAGCGTGTACAGCGCCGATGGATGGCTCATCACGGGTTCCAGACATGGCGCGTACGAGCCGCATCCATTCATTCCGCCGCTGGAAAACTTCATTCGCGAAACCCACCAGATGGAAGCCCCCCTGATCGGGATCTGTTTCGGGCACCAGATCGTGGCAAAGGCCATGGGCGCACGGGTCGAGAAATTTTCCGAAGGCTGGGCCGTGGGTCACCGACCCTATCGGATCGAAGGGCTGGGCGAGGTGAACCTGAATGCCTGGCATCAGGATCAGGTGCTTGATGTGCCAAAAACTGCGCGGGTTGTCGCAAGAAACGACTTCACCCGCTACGCCGGCCTTCAATACGCCGACCACTGTCTGACCTTTCAGCCCCATCCCGAGATCTCGCCCGACATGATCGGTGTCTACGTGCGGGATCGTCTGGACAACCTGGCTTATCCACCGGGCGTTCTGCAACATGCGCTGGACCTGTCCGGTCTTCCCACAGATGACATGCGTGTGATGAACCGGATTGCCGAGTTTCTGTTGTCAGCACATCAGCGACGGACAAACGGCCCGACCGACACAGGTGCCGTCCCGGTCGATCTGGCCGAAGGCTGACGCGCTTTTCGACTCAGGATTTCGTCGCCAGGCGTTTTTGCAGGTCTTCCAACTGGCGCTTGATGGCTTCCAACTCGCTCGCCGTCGGGTCGGCGTCAGGCTTGGCTGGAGTCGAAGCGCTGACTTCATCTGTACCCTGCTCTCCCGCAGCGCCGGGCCAGCCCGCCATCATGGTCTTCAGAAACGCGCGCTGCTGACGCTGCAACTGCTCAAACCCCGGCAGTGACGCCATCGGGTTCGGGATGCTCGACATGTTTTCGACCATCTTGGCCTGGCTTTCGCGCAGCACGTCGAAGCTTTGCGCCAGGAATTGCGGCACCACGGATTGGGCCTGACTGGAATAGCTGCGCACCAGATCGGTCAGAACATTGATCGGCAGGACGTTTTCGCCCCGGCTTTCATGCTCGGCAATGATTTGCAGCATGTATTGGCGGGTCAGGTCGTCGCCGGTCTTCAAGTCCACGATCTGAACGTCGCGGCCTTCGCGCACAAACCCCGCTATGGTGTCGAGCGTGACATAATCGCTCGTCTCGGTGTTGTAGAGGCGGCGGCTGGCGTATCTCTTTATCAAGAGCGGAGGCTTGCTGTCCTCGGTCATCCCGACTCCCCTTTCGGCGTCTTTTTGCAGTGCAGCAAAGCCTAGGGCACCCTGTAGAAAAAGGAAAGAGCGAGCCTCGAAAGGCCCGCTCTCCGATCTTTCACCGAAAGGGAGGTTTCGGTGTCAGTTCGTTTCGTTCGCGATTACTTCGCGGTTGCCTTCTTGGCAGCGGTCGTCACTTCTGCGGTCGCTTTTTTGACAGCGGCAGTTGTTTCTTCCTGAACTTCCTTGCCGGCAGCCAGCATCAGCTCGACGGTGTCGGACTGAACTTTCTTGGCGATCTCGGCGAAAGCGGCCATGTTCTCGGCGGCCATTTCGGCGGTGGCGGAAGCAAAGTCGGTGACGGCTTTGGTGTAGTCGGTGGGCTCATCCTTGACCGAAGTCACGTCAGAGATTTTGGCCAGCGTCTCTTTGGTCCATTTGGCGGACAGCTCAGCCGACTTCTCGGCGGCTTCCAGCGCAACCTTGGACATTTTCTCGCCCATAGCGGCTTGGTTCTTGAACGCGTCTTGAGCGGCAGCGGTATCCATCGGGAAGGACTGCATCATTTCAGAGACGTACTTGGTGAAATCATCGGCTTTTGCCATCGGTCTTCTCCATCTGGCCCGGCATCGGGCGTTTCCGGCGCTGCGCCCGATCATCGGGTGCTCTCTGCGTCTGAAAAGGATATAGATGCTGCGTCGCGGCATTACAAGATTTATTTGCTGCATCGCAGCATAATTTTGTAACAGATTGATATTAATCCTGTTTTCCACCGATCACATAGGTACCCGGCGCGGCGCAGAGGCAAGAATGGGTGGACTCACCCGCAATCCGTGCCGGGATTTTCGCACCCGATCGGCGCCCTAGCCAGTTTTCCCAACGGGGCCACCACGAGCCTTCGTTGAACTGCGCCGACTTGAACCAGGCCTCGGACTCACCCGCGACAGGACCGTCATTTGAATAGTGGCCGTATTTCTTCTTGCTGGGCGGATTGATGATCCCGGCAATATGTCCCGACTCCGACACAACGAAAGTCTTGTCGCGGCTGCCCAGTTGTTTGAAGCTGTCGAACGCCCCCTTCCAGTGGGCAATGTGATCGGTCTCGCAGGCAACTGAATAGGCGGGAATCTTGACATCTTTCAGAGACAGGGTTTCGCCGCAAAGCTGTAAGGTGCCCAGGGCCAGCTTGTTGCCCTGGCAAAGATCGCGCAGGTACTGAACCACCATCTTGCCCGGAAGATTGGTGCTGTCGCCGTTCCAGTGCAGCAGATCGAACGCGGGCGGGCGCTGGCCCATCATGTAGCTGCGCACAGCGGGCCCGTAGACCAGATCGTTCGCGCGCAGAAAGCTGAAGGTGCGGGACATGAAGAATGAATGCAGATAGCCCTTTTCGGCCACCTCGCGCTCGATCCCGTCGACGAAATCATCGTCCAGAAACACCGCCATTTCGCCGGGATCGGAAAAATCCGAGAGTGTCGTGAAAAAAGTGGCCGAGCGAACCGACTTGTCACCCCGCTTTTCCATCAGGGCCAGAACGGCTGAAAGCGTCGTCCCCGCAATGCAATAGCCGACAGCGTTGACCTTGTCCTCGCCAGTGATCTTCTTGACTTCGCCGATGGCTGCCAGAAACCCCTCGTCTACATAGGTGTCCAGTGTCACATCGGAGTAACTCGCATCCGGGTTCACCCAGGACACGACAAACAGCGTGTACCCCTGATCGACGATCCACTTGATTAACGAGTTCTTGGCCTTCAGGTCCATGATGTAGAACTTGTTGATCCAGGGCGGGAAAATTATCAGCGGTGTCTTGTGCACCTTCTCGGTCGTCGGCGCATACTGGATCAGTTCGAACATGCGGTTGCGGAAAACCACATCGCCCTCGGTCGTGGCCAGGTCCGCGCCAACCCTGAACGCCTCGGGGTCCGACAGGGTCACCAGAAGATCGCCGTCATTGCGTTCCATATCGGCGATCAGGTTTTCCAGACCGTCGACCAGCGACTGGCCATCCGTCTCGATCGCGCGTTGCAGGGCATCGGGGTTGCTGGCCAGAAAATTGGTCGGGGACAACATGTCGACGATCTGCTGGGCAAAGAACCCGACCCGTTGTTTGTCGGTGTTTTCCAGACCGTCGAGATTGGCGACCGCGTCGGTGATCGCATCCGACGAAATCAGGTATTGCTGCTTGATGAAATTGAAATAGGGGTGCGAATCCCACATCGGGTTCTTGAACCGTCTGTCGCCCTTGTACTGATCGGGCCGCGGCGCGATCTGGCCCTTGACCAGCGATTGTTGCGCTTCGACGACATGCTTCAGCGTCTTGCCCCAATAGCTGACCTGATGTTCGACCATCTTCGCCGGATTCGCCATCATATCGGCCAGATACGCCGTCGCGGCCTTGACATAGACATCGTGACCGGGGGCCTGAAGTCCGTGATCGTGGCTGTCTTTCTTCGCAAGCGCGGCAACCAGTCGCTGCGAGAGCGCTTCCATTTTTTCCAGATTTGCGTTCAATATATCAAGGTCTTGGACCGATGCGGTCGATTCACCTTCGTGGTCTGTGTCTTCGGTTGTCATGAAAGCGAAACCCCTCTAGTTTGCGGGTGCAGAATATCGTCGTCGGTGCGGGGAGGCAAAGCGGCGTTTTGAACCGGGTCCAGTACCGGCGGTGGGAGAAGTAATGCGTTACCTCGTTAACTACGACATGATGGAATCGGCCCGCAATACCTGGCAGTGGCTGGGTGCCAGTGCTCAGGCCGCCGGATCTTACCCTCAACTTGGGTTATTGCCGAACCCGTTCTTTCGCACTCTAGCCGCGTGGGGCGAAGTCGCCGAGAGAAGTTTTGCCCGCATGGTCGCCAAGCCCGATTGGGGCATCCTGTCGATCGTGACCGAGGATGGCCGCGACCATCTTGTGAATGTCGAGACCGAAGTCGCCCGGCCATTTGGCGACCTGATCCGGTTCAAAGTGGTTGGACGGCCCGAAAAAAAGCGCCGGGTTCTGCTGGTCGCCCCGATGTCGGGACATTACGCCACGCTTCTGCGCTCGACCGTGCGTTCGCTGCTGATTGATTGCGAGGTCTGGATCACGGACTGGCACAACGCCCGCGACATTCCGGTGTCCGAAGGCAAGTTCGACGTCGAGGATTACACCCATTACCTCGTCGATTTCATGAAATTCCTTGGCCCGGACACCCATGTGATCGCCGTCTGCCAGCCCGCGCCCCTGACCCTGGCCGCAACGGCTTACCTTGCCCAGGAAGAACCCGAGGCGCAGCCGCGCTCGCTGACCCTGATCGGCGGCCCGATTGATCCCGACGCGGCCCCGACCGAAGTTACCGATTTCGGCAGCCGCATTTCCATGGGCCACCTGGAACAGGTCGCGCTGCAACGGGTCGGCTTCAACCACGCCGGTGTGGGACGGATGGTCTATCCCGGACTGCAACAGCTTTCGAGTTTCATGGCGATGAACAGTGAGCGGCACACCCAGGCCTTCACCGACCAGATCCTGCGCGTGGCCAAGGGCGAGGCTGCCGATCACGACGCCCATAACCGGTTCTATGACGAATACCTGGCGGTCATGGACATGACGGCGGAATTCTATCTTTCCACCGTGGAACGCATCTTCAAGGACCGCGAGATCGCACGGAATGTCTTCACCGTCGACGGAACGTTGTGCGATGCCAGCAAGATTACCACCGTTGCGGTGAAAATCGTCGAAGGGGAAAACGACGATATTTCCGCACCCGGACAGTGCCTTGCCGCGCTCGATCTGCTGACCGGGCTGCCCGACAGCAAGAAGGCGGCGCATCTGGAACCCGGTGCGGGGCATTACGGGATCTTCGCGGGCAAATCCTGGCGCAACAATATCCGGCCGCTGGTGATTGATTTCATCGACGCCAACAGCGGTGCCCCCGTGGCCGCGCAAACGGCCGCTGAATAGCGACACTGTGCCCGATCTGGCCTTTCAGTGCCGATGCGGGGCGGTGAAGGGCCGGTTGAACGACGTCGGGCGCGGAACGGGTACCCACGTCCTGTGCCATTGCGGCGATTGTCGCGCGGCGGCCAGGCATCTGACGGGCAAGGTCGCCGACACCGCCGATGTCTATCAGACTACGCCGGACCGGATCACGTTCCTGCAGGGATTTGACCGGCTGGCGGTGCTGAGGCTGTCCCCGCGCGGGTTGAATCGCGTCTACGCCACCTGCTGCAACACCGCGATCTGCAACCTCATCCGCACCCGGCAGGTGCCCTTCGCCGGTTGGCATGTAGACACGCTTTCGGACAGCGAAATTCTGGGACCGGTCGTGACCGAAGGCTTCATCCAAAAAGGCGAAAAGATCGGACATAAGGGAATTCTGCACTCGGTCGGCGGGGTTTTGTCCCGCGCATTGTCGGCGCGGATCGACGGGCGGTGGCGGCAAACGCCGTTTTTTGCCGAGGACGGTGACCTGACGATGCCAGTGCATCTGATGAGCCGCGACGAAAGACGCGCGGCCTATTCTGAATAGACCGGGCGCGACAACCAGCGCTCCAGCGCCGTGTTGACGACCTCGGGCTGTTCCAGAACCGGTAGATGCCCCGCTTTCGGCACAACGACGAGTTCGGCGTCGGGAATGGCCGCCGCCATCAGTTCGTGACGACTGACCGGGCACAGCGTGTCGGACTCGCCACACAGCACCAATGCCGGACCCTTGAATCTGCGCAGGGTGTCCTGCTGGTCGGGCCGGGTCTGCAATGCCCGCGACTGGCGAATGAACACTTCGGACCCCAGGTCCCGCGCCATATCGACCACCAGATCCAGAATCCCGGCCCGCCGGGGTCCGGGGGCAAGATAGTTCGGCTTCATCTCGTCGCGCATCACCGAGATCAACTGCCCGTCGCGCACCTTGGTGATCTGCGGTTTGCGCAACGCCGCAATTTCTGGCCGTTCCACCAGCGGATTGGTGTCGAGCAATGCCAGTCTGGCTATCCGATCGGGTGCCTGGCGCAGCATCTCCATCGCCACGATACCCCCCATCGAAAGCCCGCCCAGATTAAAGACCGGCGGGGCCTCCCGCAACAGAACCGCCGCTATTGATTCAACCGAGTCGCCCTGTGTCAAAGCCGGCGAAACAATCTCGCGTGTGGTTCCGAAACCGTCGATCTGTGCCTGAAACAGGCGCGCGTCGCACATCATTCCGGGCAACAGCATCAGCGGCAGAAGCGTCACGCCCCGTTCCATCCATCCGGGATTCTTGCCGACCCGCGCAGGATCAAAGGTCCGTCGATTTCAAGCCGTTCGGGCGGGCGCTCCGGGTCGGCAATCTGACCCAGCAGGATTTGCAGCGTCGCTTCGACCATCCGGTTGGTGGGCTGTCTGAGAGTGGTCAGCTCATAGGCACCCCAACTGGCCAAGGGTACGTCATCATAGCCGACAACCGAAACATCCCCCGGCACATTCAGCCCCATCTCGAAGCGCAGCGTATCGAGAACCGCACAGGCCATGTGGTCATTGCCGACAAAGATCGCATCCGGGGGATGGACCGCGTCCATCATCTTTCTGGCCGCCGCCTGGGACTCATCACGCGTAAAGTTGCCCGGTTCGAGCGCTGCCAGTTCCATCGCTTCGGCCTCCAGCCCGGCGATAAAGCCGCTTTTGCGGTCCCGCCCGGTCGATGAACCCTCCCAACCCGCGATATGGGCGATCCTTTTATGCCCTCCGGCCACCAGAAACCGGGCGATCCGGCGTGCACCCGCCACATTGGCCGAGGTCACCGCCGACAGGCGCGCATCGTCCTGAGCCCGGTTGAACAGCACGACC
>Ga0316205_10003453_pt1 | contig 14943 bp, 10 predicted proteins | sample 3monthpyrite_MG_FD_204941 | JGI IMG/M metagenome (GOLD analysis project Ga0316205, IMG submission 204941) | Microbial mat bacterial communities from mineral coupon in-situ incubated in ocean water Damariscotta River, Maine, United States -... | ecosystem: Environmental > Aquatic > Marine >... | reverse complement strand
TTTGTTAAGCAATTTTCAGCTAGAATGACTAGCCCAAAAATTACTTGCCTCAAATATGGCTGTTTCTAGCCTTGCTGAATCCTGCATCTTGAGGTGGGATGGGTATATAATAAGAATGGGCAATCACAGTTAGATTTAATCTAACTTATTCAAAATTTTGAGACATAATAATGAATTTAACCACAAAAGTTCTGGTAGGTATGGCTTTAGGTCTGATTGTAGGGCTAGGACTTAATTTATCCAATTTATACATTTTTGAAGGCTCCTTGGTAAAAGAAGGTAGTTTCATTAGCGAGTATATCGTGAACGGCTTTTTTCACATCGTCGGTAAATTATTTATTAATTCTTTGAAAATGCTAGTGGTCCCTTTAGTTTTGTTTTCCTTAATTTGTGGAGTTTGTGGAATAGGCGATATAAGACTGTTAGGGCGAATAGGCACAAAATCTTTTGTCCTTTATATGTTAACTACTGCGATTGCGATTGCTACAGCCATTACTATTGCAGCAGGTTTCGGCATTGGCAAAGGCATGAATGTCCAAACCGATGCCATTTTTAGCGCAAAAGAAGCGCCACCATTGTCTCAAGTATTAATTGACATTATTCCAACCAATCCAATTCAAGCGATGGCAAGTGGAGAAATGTTATCCATCATTTTCTTTTCCATATTGGTTGGGATCAGTATTTTACTGGTTGGAAAAAAGGCTAAGAGTTTAGTTGAAAGCGTTGAGCTTATGAATGAAGTCATGATGAAAATGGTCGGACTGATCATGTCATTAGCCCCCTATGCTGTTTTTTGTTTGCTTGCTAAAGCGATGGCTAATTTGGGTATGGCCTTATTATGGGAATTAATTTGGTACGTTGCTGTGCTTATTGGCGCTTTACTTTTTCATTTGTTTTTTACCTTGCAAGCAACCCTAATTTTATTTTCTGGAATGAGTCCTATAAAGCTTTTAAAGAAAATTCGTAATGCGCAAGTATTTGCATTTAGTACTTCCAGCTCAAATGCAACAATTCCCGTTACTTTGAGAACGGTCACTAATCGGCTTGGTGTAAACAATTCCGTTGCATCCTTTACAGTGCCTTTTGGTGCGACCATAAATATGGATGGTACAGCCATTATGCAAGGCGTAGCGACTGTATTCATAGCTAATGTTTACGGCGTTGATTTAGGAATATCAGGCTACCTTACCGTTATCTTAATGTCTGTTTTAGCATCGGTTGGCACGGCTGGGGTTCCTGGCGTAGGCTTGATTATGTTATCAATGGTTTTTTCTCAGGTGGGTCTACCTATGGAAGGTATTGGCCTTATTTTAGGTGTTGATCGAATTTTGGATATGGTGCGAACCGCCGTTAATGTATCAGGTGATGCCGTTGTATCTACGATTGTTGCCAAGAGTGAAGGAAAGCTTGATCTGGAAGTCTTTAACGATCCGAATGCCGGTATTTTTGATGAAGAGCAAACTCATCTCGATTTAGCTGCTGAAAAAGAATTGGCTGAAGTTGTTGCAGCCACTCACGACAATTAAACGAAGAAAATTATTCTCAAATATAGCGGCCAGTTAATTGACTGGCTGTTTTGTCAAACCGAATTACTTATATAAAAGAAACAACAGAAACAAAAATAATGTTCAAAGATAAAAATCTTCAAGTAATATGGCTAACCTCGCTTCTATTTGCAATAAACTCAATAAATCCAACAGCCACTGCCTCAGAATTTTCTGAGCCTATGCAGCTCTGTCTATTGCAACAATTAGAGTCAAGCGATCAGGCAACAACCATAAAAGATTTAACTCAAAAATGTGAGCAAATTGTTAGTGGTTCCGATGATAGCAATATACGAAAACTTTCCAAAATAGAAAAACGCATCTCAAATGAAATTTCGACTAATTCTAATCCCAATGTAATCACCTCACACAAGCGAAATTATTTTCTGCCATTAACTTATATCAACCAACCCAACGAATCACCATTCCGAGAGTTATCAACCGACGATCCTTTGGATAACTTAGAAGCAAAATTTCAGATTAGTTTTAAAGCACCTATTGCAGCGGATCTATTAACAAAAGGTGATGCAATCCACTTTGGTTTCACGATTCAGTCTTATTGGCAGATGTACAATACCGAACTATCGTCGCCATTTAGAGAAACTAATTACCAACCGGAGCTATTTTATTCTCTCCAAAATGACTGGCAATTAGGAGATTGGACTAATAGAGTTATTTTATTAGGTGCAGAGCATCAATCAAATGGTAGAACGCAATTACTTTCTCGCAGTTGGAATAGAATTTATGCCAATTTTGTTTTCGAAAAAGAAAACTGGGTGGTATCTTTTAAACCTTGGTATCGAATTCCTGAGGATGAAAAAACCGATCCTAATCAGCCAGACGGTGATGACAATCCTGATATCGATCAATTTATGGGAAATTTTGAATTAACCACTGTTTATCAATGGGACGATCAGAATATTAGTTTAATGTTACGTAATAATTTACGCAGTGACAACCATGGCGCAGTGCAAATAGATTGGTCATTCCCAATGGGAAAAAGATTCAAAGGTTATGTTCAATATTTTAACGGTTACGGCGAAAGTTTAATCGATTACGATCATAACATTGAGCGATTTGGACTTGGCGTATTATTAACTGACTTTTTTTAGTGCTTAATTCGCACGCAACTGAAGAATTCAAATATCTTCCGAACACTCCACCTTTACCAGTTCCCTGAGGCTGGTGTTTTTTCTGATCAAAGCTTCAAACTCCTCCGTTGGTACAGGTCGACTAAAATAAAAACCTTGCATTTCATCACAGCCTATTTCAGTCAAATAATCCAGTTGCTCTACCGTTTCAACACCTTCTGCAATCACTTTTATATTTAGACTTTGAGCCAGCAAGGTTATCGCTTTAACGATTGCCGCATCATCAGGATCAGTCGCAATATCTCTTACAAATCCTTGGTCAATTTTTAGTTTATCGATCGGAAATCGTTTTAAGTAGGCCATTGACGAATAACCTGTTCCAAAATCATCAACCGCGAGTTTCACACCCATATCGTGAAGCTGCTGCAAAATCAGTATATTTTCTTCAACATAATCCATGATAATACTTTCGGTTAATTCTAACTCAAGATGATTAGGTTTTATCGACGCTGCTTCGATTATCTGTTTTATTTCCAAAATCAAATGTTGACTCAAAAACTGTCGACTAGAAATATTAACCGCAACCGTCAGACTAGATGGGTGCTTTTCCTGCCAACGATGTTGCTGCTCACACGCCGTTTGCAATACCCAACGTCCTAATTCGCGTATTAAACCACTTTCTTCTGCGATAGGAATAAAAACGTCGGGCCCAATTAATCCCCTCTCTGGATGCCGCCAACGAACCAACGCCTCACAGCCGATAATTTCTCCAGAATTCAAATCAAGCTGAGGCTGATAGTGCAATAAGAATTCCTCATTGACTAAAGCTCTACGCATATCGTTTTCTAATAATAATCTTTCCTCTGCCTGTTCATTCATTTTTGCTGTAAAAAATTGAAAAGTATTACGACCTTTCTCTTTCGCTTTATACATCGCAACATCCGCATTTTTTAACAACGTATCTGCATCAACACCGTCCTCAGGATAAGTGCTTATCCCAATACTGCCAGTAACTACGACCTCGGTATGATCAAGTAAAATAGGTTTTTCCATTTCATGTAATATTTTTTGGGCCACGAGAGCAGCATCTTGATTATTATGAACATCGACAATCAGGATAACAAATTCATCGCCGCCAAGCCTGGCAATTGTGTCTTCATCCCGAACAGTATTTTCAAGCCTTCTTGCAAAATGCTGCAGCAGCAAATCGCCAACTGGATGACCGGACGCATCGTTAATGATTTTAAAATTATCCAAATCCAGATATAACACTGCTAATTGGTATTGCTGGCGATTGGCATAAGCGATAGCTATTTCTAATTGCTCATGAAATGCTGCCCGATTCCTCAAATTAGTCAAATTATCGTAATGAGCTAAGTGATAGATGCGCTCCTCTGATGTTTTTTTCTCTGAAATGTCGCTAAATATACTGATGTATTGAATCACCTCACTCTGTTCTTCAGCGACTGATGTAATTGTTTGCCATGTCGGAAAAACTTCCCCATTCTTTCGCTTATCCCATATTTCACCTTCCCAATAATGTTTGGATATCAAGCTGTTCCACATATCACGATAGAAACAAATATCGTGTCGACCTGATTTTAGCAACCGGGGATTTTTGCCCAATACTTCATCTGCGGTATAACCCGTCGTTTTAACAAATGCAGGATTAACTCTCAAGATATTGGCATCTTTGTCCGTTATCATGATCGATTGTACGCTTTCATTAAAAACACTTTCAGCCAATTTTAGTTCATCGGCAGCTGTTTCTAAATCACCCGTTTGGCGTTGTACTTTTTGGGTTAATTGCTTTTTTCTATCCGCCAGTTTTTGATTAGCTTGTTTACTATCATTGACGGTAATCCAGAGTATTAATGTTGTCATCATCATCACCCCCATAAATCCCTGCAGTAACAACAAAGACTCGTTTGCCGATAAACGCACAAAGGGACCATATCCTAAAAGAGTGCCACAAATGGCAAAACTGGCGATAGTGACAATAAACAAAGTCACGCCTAATTGATTAAGCCGATAGGCGACCCATATCGCAATTGGTAGATAGATAAATGATAAGGGGTAATGCTCCTGGCTGAATGGAGACCAATGACTAAATACGAACGCTGTACTAACAAAAGTAATAATTAGGATCATGAAAGCATCCAGGGTCAAAAACGAGAGCCAATCACGTGATTTACTAGTAAAACATTGCAGTACGAATGGCGTTACTACCAACGCACCAACCACATCACCTAACCACCATGTGCTCCACAGCAATGTAAATTTTTCCCATTGAATAATATTACCCAAAACTAAGCTGGTTACACCAATTGACGCACTCAGCATCGTTGCCAAAATCACGATAAACACGAATTTTACGATTTGATTGATACTTAAAAATGGATTTTCACCAACAAAGCGGTGAATTAGAAAATAGGCGACGATACCTTCTAAGGTATTACCAACAGCGATAGCGATAGAAACTTCCACCGATGTACCAGACACCAGATTTGCAATAAGTGCTCCCAGAAAAATTCCCGGCCAGACACGCAAACCAAAATGGAGCAATGCAGCAATTGCGATACCCGTAGGAGGCCACACAGGAGAAGTATTAGCTTGTTCGAACGCCAGACTCAGCCCAAGCAATGCTGTCAGATAATATACGCCTGCCAATGCAAACCAAAGTAACAATTGTTTAGGCATCAATATCATGAATTCCTTCTCTCCCAAGCTTGTATCATAGCTAAGCATAGCAGCGATAAACGGGGATTGCCGAAAAATTGAGGGTGATACAAACACTTAAATGGAAAACGAGCTTAGTTCATATGTAGGCCTCCAATTCAAGTCTCCCTATTCCAAATGAGAATGGTTACTACCGAACCACTACATCTTTAGCTATCTGTTGTCCATTTTCGAACAATCCGCTAATCCATGTTTCATTGACTTATGTCAATTTTTAATTGATCTATTAATCCTAAACTAGAAAAAGCGACCAATAAATAAATTAAGACCTGGTTGATAGGTTGCTAGTCATTATGTGAAACATAATTAACCTGATTTAAAAAGGGAATAAAGGCATGTGTGGCATTGCCGGGATTGTTGATGCATCAACCGATTTAAGCCGTCCGATTTCGGAAATAATGCTTAAAACGATGGCGGATAAAATTAAACATCGGGGCCCTGACGAAAGCGGATTCTTTTGTAGTGAGCAAGTCGGCCTGGCTCATCGCCGTTTGAGTATTATCGATATTTCTAACGGTCAACAGCCAATGCATAGCATTTCCGGTGACATTTCAATCGTGTTTAACGGTGAAATTTTTAACTATATTGAACTTCGAAATATTCTGATAAAAAAAGGCCATCGATTTATTACTCAGTCAGATACTGAAGTGATTATTCATCTTTATCAGGAATATGGCATTGATTTTGTTCAACATCTAAATGGTCAATTCGCTATCGGTTTGTGGGACAACAAAATCAAACGATTTTTGTTAGTGAGAGACCGGGTAGGCATTTGCCCGCTCTATTATTCTTTTGAAAAACAACGGTTGATTTTTGCCAGCGAAATCAAAGCCCTTAAACCCGCTTTAGTCGATGGACTTAAACTCGACAAAGAAGCACTGGATCAAATTTTTACTTTCTGGACGCCGGTCAGCCCTAACACTATTTTTAAGGGAGTCTTTGAAGTATCACCTGGCCAAATCATCGTCTTAGAAAAAGGTAGGCTTAACCAATTCACTTACTGGGATTGGGATTTGTCTAACGAGAATCTCAGTCAGAACAGTGAAGAACAGCTTGCAGCAGAACTCCACGAACTATTAATTGACGCAACAAAAATTCGCCTGCGGGCCGATGTTCCGGTGGGAGCTTACCTTTCTGGCGGGTTAGATTCTTCGGTGCTGGTTGCATTGATCCATCATTATGGCGGGGTACCATTGAGGACATTCTCACTTAATTTTGAACAAGCGGAGTTTGACGAAAAAACCTATCAGACATCGCTTATCAACCATTTACAAACGGAGCATAGTCGGTTAAAGATCAAAACAGAAGATATCGCCAAAAACTTTGTGCAAACCATTTATCACACGGAGTCACCAATACTAAGAACAGCGCCAGTACCTATGGGATTACTTTCCTCGTTAGTACAAAAAAATGACTACAAAGTTGTTTTAACCGGGGAAGGTGCCGATGAAGTCTTAGGCGGATACGACATCTTTAAAGAATCGAAAGTCCGACATTTTTGGTCGGTGAACAAAGAGTCTAATTTCAGGCCACTATTACTTAAGAAACTTTATCCCTATTTAACTTTGCCTGATAGTGGTAAAGCAACTTATTTGAAACGCTTTTTTGGGGAATCTCTCGACCAGCCTGATAACATTTGTTTTTCACATTTTCCGCGTTGGACGACTACCGCAAAAGCAAAACACTTTTACTCGGCAGATCTCAACGCAGAGCTAAGTGGAAGATCGATGGAATCAATGATGGAATCTTTGCCGAGTAAATTAAACAAAATGCATCGATTCAATCGTGCTCAGTATATTGAGGCAAAGTCTTTGATGGCTGGCTATTTACTAACATCCCAGGGCGACAGAATGTTAGCCAAAAATTCAGTTGAAGGCCGCTTTCCTTTTCTGGATCATCGAGTGATTGAATTTGCTAACAAGATCCCCCCCAAATACAAGATGAAAGGATTAAACGAAAAATATTTGCTTAAAAAATCCATGGCGAGATACTTACCAAAAGAAATTATTCGAAGGCCCAAACAGCCCTATCGAGCACCCGACATGAAGGCAATGAGCGGAAGTTATTTAATCGATGAGTTACGTTATCATCTATCCAAAAAAGAACTCGAAAACAACGGTCTATTTGATAGTGATAAAGTCTCATTCTTACTAAAAAAAGCTGATTCGAGCAGACCGCTATCTGTCTCTGAGTCACAAGCACTAGTCGGCATTTTATCCACACAAATTATTATTGAGCAATTTATTCGAAATAAATAAACTAAAGGAAATGACCAGATGAATGATGTAATTACAAGCAACGAGCAGCTATTAAGAGAGTTTATTTTAGAGAACTATCTTTTTACTGACGACCAAAGCAAATTAAATAATACTGACTCCTTTCTCGATACCGGCATTCTTGATTCCATGGGAATTCTCGAGCTGATCTATTTTCTTGAAGAGGAATTGTCGACTAAGACTGAATCGGCTGAAATGCTTCCAGCCAATCTTGATTCGATTAATAATTTACTGGCATTTATCGAGAGAAAAGCTGCTTAGACTGAGTGATTTTTTCGTTATTGAGAATATGATTTCGATGAATAAAAAAACACTCATTGAACAATTTTGCTATCTCAGCGACACAAACCCTGACGCGATAGCACTGCAACAGGATACAACACTGGTATCCTATGCTGAACTAAGTCATAAAGTGTCGCAAGTCAGTGCTCTTTTTAATACATTAGGTTTACTAGCCGGTGATCGCATTGCCTTAGCGATTGATAATTCAATCGATTACGTCACCGCATTTTATGCCGCTTGGAAAATCGGGGCGGTGGTTGTCGCACTCAACCCACAAGCAAAAATTTATGAAATAGAGAAGATGCTCTTCCAATGTCAGGCCAGTTGTTTTATTGCGGACAAACTCGACCAGTCGTACATAACCCAGTTAGCTCAGAAAAAAATTCGATTGATAAGCCTCTCCAATTCAAAACATGAGGATGTAACTAACTGGCATCAGGCGTTTGATTTACAGGGAGATAGCCGCTATTTTCAAACTGGGAAATCTAGGTTGGCGCAAATCATTTATACCTCGGGCACAACAGGAAACCCTAAAGGAGTCAGTCTGACTCACGGTAATTTGCTCAGCAATGTCCGGGATATAATCTCCTACCTCAAGCTTTCGGCAAACGACAGTGTTTTAAATGTTCTTCCCTTTCACTATTGTTATGGCAACTCCGTGTTGCATACCCATTTATATGTAGGCGCAAAAGTAATATTGGCTGGCAGCATGGCCTACCCTCAACAAGTAGTCAACTCACTAAGAAGTTTACGTGCCACTGGTTTTTCAGGAGTTGCCTCAACCTATAGTCTTTTATTGTCGCATTCAGATTGGTCAAAATCTCCACCAGCATTGCGTTATTTAACTCAAGCGGGAGGTCCAATGGGCAAGGAGTTAACCTTAAAGCTTGTAGCCTCCAGCCATGAGGCAACTCAGTTATTTGTGATGTACGGCCAGACAGAAGCCACCGCCAGGATCACTTGGTTACCACCTTCTATGCTGAACACTAAATTAGGCTCGGCGGGCATCGCGCTTAAAAATATACAACTGGAAGTTAGAAATAAGAAAAACGTTAGAGTAGCTAGCTACCAAAAAGGGGAAGTCTATATTAAGGGGCCCAACGTAATGCAAGGTTACTGGAAAAATAGCACGGCAACTAAAGAAGTGGTGATAGACGGATGGTTAAAAACCGGTGACTTAGGTTTTCTAGATGATGATGGATATCTTTTTCTCCAAGGTAGAAATAGCGATATGATAAAAGTTGGTGCGCATCGAATTAATCCTTTGGAATTGGAAGAAATTATAAACAAAATAGACTTTGTTCATGAGTCAGCGGTCATTGGTATTGATGATCCGCTGCTTGGTCAGAGTTTGTGCGCTTTTATCGTCGGTGAAGAATCAAAGGCCAACCTGTTTGCAATTAAAAAACACTGCAACCACTATTTTCCAACCCATAAAATACCAAAAGATATCCAATGGTTATCTCGTCTTCCGAAAACCGCCAGCGGCAAAATCAAAAGATACCAGTTAAATAGACAAAAGGAGTTTTAAGTAATATGACAAGTAAAATACTCGATATTGATCCAGTTTTGGCAATTGATTTAGATGTTGAAGTTGAAAGAATAACCGAAAAAATGCGGCACATATTAAGCCAGGATTTACACCGACGAGGATTCGTTATTGCCATCTCAGGCGGTATTGACAGTTCAGTTTGTGCAGCACTGGCTGTCAAAGCGTTAGGTGTTAAAAAAGTTTTTGGATTGTTAATGCCAGAGAAAGATTCCTCTTCAGCTAGTGGCGATTTAGGTAAGTTGTTAGCCGAACACCTAAAGATAGATTACACAATTGACAATATTGCCCCAACTTTGGATGCTATCGGTTGTTACCAGTGGCGGGATGATGCAATCAGACAAGTCTTCCCAGACTATGCGCAAGATTGGAAAAATAAAATCGTCATTGCCGGAGGCGTTGAAGGACGAATCAATCACTACAACATCGTCGTTGAAAACCCTCAAGGAGAACGATTTGATGCAATGTTACCCTTAAAAGCATATTTAACAATTGTCGCAGCGACCAATCACAAACAGCGAATACGTAAAACGCTAGAATATTTTCACGCGGACCGACTAAATTATGCGGTTATCGGAACACCTAATCGTCTGGAGTATGATCAGGGGTTTTTTGTTAAAAATGGAGATGGTTCTGCTGACATAAAACCGATTTCGCATTTATACAAATCTCAAGTTTATGCAATGGCGAGACATTTAGGATTGCCAGCTCCCATTTGTAATTCGACGCCGACAACCGATACTTATAGCTTAGAGCAAGGCCAGGATGAGTTTTATTTTGCCCTGCCCTACCAGAAAATGGATATTGCGTTGTGGTGTCTCAACCATAATTTGAGTGAACTTCAATTGGCAAAGAAATTAGACATCACCGAAGCACAGGCGAAATTCCTTTACAGCGATATTGCTGCAAAACGAAAAACGACTCGGTATTTACATTTACCCCCTCAATTAATAGAAGAAATTGACTTGTAGTCCAGGAAGAGTAATGAATAAAAAGCGACTCATAATAGACAAGGTCTATGAGACATTTAGGGAGTCTATTTTTGATGCTGTACCGCCGATTCATCAAGCACAACTTATTGATTTTCAAAAAACTGAATTTGGCAAATATTCATTGCAACAAAACGAAATATTCAATCAATGGATGTATCAGGAAAATGACGCCAACAAACGCCTTTACTGTATGCAAAATCAACAAGTCGTCGCTCATCAAAGCGCCATTGCCATTAAATTGAAACTGGGCGATAAAGTCGTAAACGCAGCATATGCAATTGATCTAAAGGTCTGTGAAAAATGGAAAAGCAAAGGAGTCGGAGTCGCCATGGTCGGCGCACTGATGAATCGATTTGATGTTCTTATCGGTTTGGGTGTATCAGACGAGGCAAAAAAAATGTTTGAACGACAGGGATGGCAGAATCTTGGTAGATTAAATTTCTATTTGAAACCAATGAATGTAAATGGACTGAAAACAAATAGAATTGGAGCCAGCCCTATTTATCATATACGGGATTTTATGGCTTTAGCCTGTTCCAGAATGATCGATATTTATAAGAACTTTTGGCTCCCTTCGATCAAATTAACACCAATCACTGAGTTTGACCAAAGACACCAGGAATTGTGCGAATCGTTGCAAACAGAGCAGATGAACAGCTTAGAGCGGAGCCAGGTATTCTTAAACTGGCGTTTTTGCCAATACCCTGGCAAGCCAGCCTATGAAAAATACCAATACATTTCGGATACGGGAGAGTTAGAAGGTTTTATTGTGCTCAAAGAGTCGCTGTGGGCAGGCAAAAGGACTCTCAAGGTGGTTGAACTACAAACTCACGATAAATTGTTGCCGTTGTTTATCAATGAATCAGTCAAGATAGCGAAAATCAGGAAAGTCGATCTATTGATATTTCACGGTCTCGACCAAAAACTCGAAGAGACATTAGAAAAACATTTGTTCTACAAACGTTCACATGGGGCAAGGTTTTTGGCTTATTCTAACCAACCAGCACTAAAAACAAAAATAGCTGAAATTAACCATTGGCAAGTTCATAACTGCGAATCAGATATGGATATTTGTTTCCGTTAGATCTCGCACTTAACCTAAGACAGACAATCGAGCGCTTATTTCATCCAACATCAAATTCCCACAGCCCCCGGGAGAAATCCTTGCGTTCAAACTATCTTTTGGCTTGCGCTGCTCTAATTCATCAAAACTGTTTGCCACTTGCTGATAAGCGGTTCTGAACGGAATTCCCTTAGCACTAAGCTCCATAGCTAAATCTGTTGCGTGCATTGGAGCATCAATTTTTTCTTCACATACATCCCTTCTAAAGTGAGTTCCTTCAATTAATGATGGAAAAAGTGACATCGTATCAATCGTCTTTTTGATAGCTCTAAGTAGTGGACCTTTACTTAGTTGGAGATCCCTTTGATAACCAGAAGGTAGCGATAAAAGCGACTGAAGTTCAACGGTGGCCGATTGAACAACCGCATAACTTGCTCGCATCAATTCAACTAAATCAGGATTATTTTTATTCGGCATTATTGAACTGCCGGTCATCATTTCTTCCGGCAATTTAACCATGGCAAATTCCTGAGTAGTAAAGATCGAAACATCCCAACAATAACGTCTCACATCTAACAAGCAAAGGGACATGGCATTGAGCGCAGCAATTTCAAATTTTCCTCGACTGTTTTGCGCATAGATAGGATTAATTTGCATTCTGGAAAAATTTAACTCCGTGGTTGTAAGCTCTCTATCAAGGGGCAAATTCACACCGTAACCCGCCGCAGTTCCCAGTGGGTTAGCATCGATTAATTCTAATGCAGCATTTAAAGCGATCAGATTATCAATCATTGACTCGGCGAAACCGGCAAACCACATGCCTGTCGATGATGGTACCGCTTGCTGTAAATGGGTATAACCCGGCATGGCTTGAAACTGACCATTTTTAGCTTGAGTAAGACATGCTTTTGCACTTCGTTGACATTGTTCAATAACGACCTTCAATGAATCTTTTAGATAAAGCCTCGTGGCTACCAACACTTGGTCGTTTCTTGAACGCCCTGTATGAATTTTTTTACCTAATTCACCGAGTTTTTCGACTAACCAATATTCGATCGCTGAATGACAATCTTCAAAACGACTGTCGAGAATGAACTTACCTTTTTCAAGCGCGACACTTAACAATTCTAGTTGTTCGATAAGCTGCTGGCTTTCGTCCCGAGTTAAAATATCGATCGATTGCAGACTTTTGACATGTGCCTTGCTAGCGACAATATCGTATTGAATTAATTCACTGTCTAAAATGATATCTTCACCAGCCATGTATTGCATCATGCTGTCGTTAATAGAGGTTGTAGATTTTTGCCAAAGTGGTTGAGTCATGTTGATTTCCTATTGTCTAGTACCAAATTAATATTCTGTAGCGCCTGACTTGCCGCGCCTTTTAATAAATTATCCAAACAACTCACGAAAGATAATCGTTTGCCATCCTCGCTCAATTTAAATCCACCAACCAGACAATTATTGCTATTTATCACTTGTTGTATATTTGGAATTGAATCCGTGACTTTTATTCCAACGTCATTGGCGTAAAAACATTTAAAGTGTTTCTGAATCGAATCAAGCGTCCAACTTTCTGTTAATTCGAGCTGGACAGTCATAGAGATCCCTCGAAAGAACTCGGCAACATGCGGGGAAAAACTGATTGGCATATTAAGCTGATAGGAGACTTCTTTTTCATGCAGATGTTCGATCAATCCATAAGGCAAAATGTTATCTTTCAGCTTATCGGGATCGTTATTAGCCGAAGGGGTTGTTCCTGCCCCGCTGTACCCCGAAATTCCAAAACAGTTTACCCGCCCTTGGATATGTTTCACCAGAGGTGCAAGAGCAATTTGCATCGCCGTTGCGTAACATCCAGGATTACTAATTTTTATGGGACCTGAAACCGTATGAAGCGATAATTTTTCGAGATTTAACAATTCGGGCACCGAGTAGATCCAGTCATCAGTAAAACGATAATCTGCCGATAGATCGATTACCAGCAGGCTCTTAGCCGCATCTTCAAGCGCCTTGACAAACGGCTCCGCCAATCCATTTGGTAAGGCTAAAACAATAATGTCTGTGTTTTGCTTAGCGACCATTTCAGCAGTGAGATTTTCAATAGTGACCTGTCGATAATGGTGTTCCGCGGATAATCCACTGAACTTAAAGCTTTGGTCCTTGCCTAACAAGTCAGACAAGGGGGAGCCTTCTAGCTGACGAGAGCTGACCCAATCCACTTGTATGTCTCGATGATTGGCTAGCAGCGCAAGTAATTCTCTGCCAACATATCCTCTGACGCCGATTATTCCCAAAGTGTATTTCTTGTTCACTGATTTTCTCTGCAAAATATTAGCTTATAAAAAATGCTATGTTAGTTATCCGTAGTTTAGGTTAGAGTTGTTCGCTTCTTGCTCGCCTGCTCAACGCAATGACCTATCTGCTGAAAAGACTCAAGACCGTACCAAAAAATGTTCCAGCCATCTGTCTTAATACAACCGTCGGCATTTTTGAAATAAAAGCCGTTAATCGTATTTTCCGATTTTGCCCGCCAGTGCAAGCTCGAATTCTCTTCTCGTAATTTTTCCCAAAGTACTTTTCCAAGACCTTCCCCTTTTGCTTCATCAGCAACAACAAACTTGTCCAAATAGGGTACACCATTAATCGACGTAACGATCGCTGCCGCCCTATAGCAATAGGTAATGTATGCACGATGAATATTAGTAGTCTCAAAATAATTCTCGTTTAAGGTTTTGTTAAAGCTCCTTTCAATAAGTTCCTTGAGCTTCTTGGTTTTTATGGTCTCAATATCATCGTGACACATAATGGACTCGCCCTTTCTGATCAGGGTGCCGGATCCTTTGTGGGTAAATAACTCTTTGGCTAGATGGGATGGTTTAGTGATCGACACCGACGATGTCGATGGAAGCTGACTAAGAATTTCAGCGACCTGTTGTATTTTTAATTTCATACCTCCGTGCAACCAATCCTCTTTCATCAATGAATCGTAATCGGTAATCAAATTAAGCGAAGAAATGATTTTTCCATCTTTACCGAGTAATCCGCCAGTACCTGTTAAGAATATAATTTTGTAAGGGTTTAGAGCAATGGCTAATTGATTGGTCGCAACATCAGCGTTTATGTTGAGCATTTGGCCTGATTCACTTTCTGCTAATGATGATAATATAGGTACTGAACCGGCTGCGATAGCGATATTGATGGGTTCCAGATCGATAGAGGTGACTTCACCGACATAACCTAACTCTAATTGAGTGGTCTGCTCGGCAGAAAACACGCCTGAAGTGATCGAGGCCGTTTTAACTCCCATCGCCTGTAGATGATTGGCGAGTTTCATGTTCTGCTCTATAAACGTTTTCTTGGCGACTCGTAAGACTTCTTGAGTCGTGACACGTTGTCCATCGACG